>Ga0257115_1000005_pt1 | contig 279082 bp, 256 predicted proteins | sample SI112_100mmetaG_FD_194465 | JGI IMG/M metagenome (GOLD analysis project Ga0257115, IMG submission 194465) | Marine microbial communities from Saanich Inlet, British Columbia, Canada - SI112_100m | ecosystem: Environmental > Aquatic > Marine > Inlet | place: Canada: British Columbia | collected...
AATCTGATTTCCATCATCATCATAAAAACTATTATTAAGAAACTCAGTATTTTTTTTTGTTATATCTGGAATACAACTACCTGTTCCAGTGATTTTATAGTTCATTTTGTAAAATTACTTAAATTATTCATAAGTGTCTATAGGTGGACAGCTACAAATTAAATTTCTATCTCCGTATGCTTCATCTACTCTTCTAACTGAGGGCCAAAATTTATTGTTTTTCAAATAATTTTTTGGAAAACACGCATTTTCTCTAGAATAATTATAATTCCATTTACTAGCTGTTAGCATCTTAAGAGTATGAGGTGAATTTCTTAACATTTCTCTGTCTGATTCACTTTTAGATGTTATTTCAAAATAGATTGCATTAAGTGCATCACAGAATCTATCTAATTCAGTTAAATTTTCGCTTTCAGTTGGCTCTATCATGATTGTTCCTGAAACTGGAAATGATACTGTTGGCGCATGGAATCCATAGTCAATTAATCTTTTTGCTATGTCGTTAACTTCAATGTTATGCTTCTTGAATTCCCTGCAATCAATTATAAATTCATGAGCTGCTCTCCCATTTTCTCCACTGTATAGAATAGTGTAGTTTTTTTCAAGTTTTGTCTTCATGTAGTTTGCATTAACAATAGCAATCTCTGTAGATTTTTTAATACCCCCTCTTCCTAGCATTCTAATATATCCATAAGAAATTAAGCAGACTAACGACGAACCCCATGGTGCAGATGAAATTGCTTTTATATGATGTTTTCCACCGGTTGGAATTACTGGGTTTGAAGGAAGAAATTCTTTAAGGTGCTCTGCAACACATATAGGTCCAACACCTGGCCCTCCTCCTCCATGTGGAATTGAGAATGTTTTATGGAGATTCAAGTGACAAACATCAGCACCAATTATTTTTGGATTAGTTAAACCAATTTGAGCATTCATATTTGCTCCATCCATATAAACCTGCCCTCCATTTTTATGAATAATTTCATTTATTAATTGAATTTCAGACTCGAATACTCCATGAGTAGAAGGATATGTTATCATCAAAGCAGCTAAATTATTCTTATGTTCTTGAACTTTTATTTTTAGATTTTCAATATCAATATTTCCTTTCTTATCAGTTCCAATAACAACAACTTTTAACCCAGCCATAACTGCTGATGCAGGGTTAGTTCCATGAGCTGAAGAAGGAATTAAACATATATTTCTATGGCTCTCTCCAATTTTATTCAGATAGGATTTTATAACCATCAGACCACTATATTCTCCTTGTGCTCCTGAGTTCGGTTGTAATGATGTTGCTGAAAAACCAGTTATTTCAGATAAAAACATTTCAAGTTTACTTAAAACCTCATGATATCCTGCAGCTTGATCTTTAGGAACAAAAGGATGAATACTATTCCATTCTGACCAACTTAAAGGAATCATTTCAGATGCGGCATTAAGCTTCATAGTACATGATCCAAGGGGAATCATGGATTGGGTAAGAGATAAATCTTTATTTTCAAGAGATTTAATATATCTCATTAAAGAGGTCTCAGAGTGGTAAGAGTTAAAAACATTATGAGATAAAATCTTAGATTTTCTTAAAGTATTTATTTTAGAATTATTTGGAAAATCAATTCTCTTAGATTTTTTTTCTGAATATTCTTCAAATATTGATATGATTTCATTTAAATCTTCACGGTCTGTTTTTTCGTTAACTGAAATTGAGATTTGATTTTCTATTAATTCACAAAAGTTTATTTTTTTTGATAATGCAATTTTGCTTAGCTTTTCAGAATTACATTCTAATGTTATAGTATCAAAAAATTTAGAATATTTGATTTTAATTCCTAAACTAGAAATTCTATCATATAAATAAACTGCTTTTAAATGAATAGATTTTGAAATATTTCTTAAGCCATGAGGACCATGATAGATAGCATACATTCCAGCCATAACAGCTAGTAAAACCTGAGCAGTACATATATTTGAAGTGGCTCTATCTCTTTTTATATGTTGCTCTCTAGTTTGCAAGGCCATTCTTAATGAGGTGTCTCCATCAATATCTTTTGTAACTCCAATAATTCTTCCAGGAATATTTCTTTTATACATCTCCTTTGTTGCAAAAAATGCTGCATGGGGACCACCATATCCTAATGGAATTCCAAATCTTTGAGTTGTACCAACAACGACATCAACTTTGTCTGGTGAAGGGGGTTCTATAATTACCAAAGACATTAAATCAACTGCAAGAATAATTTTCAATTCATCATTTTGGATATTAGACAACAACTTATCGATATCTATCAAGTTTCCTTCTTTTCCTGGGTATTGTATAATACATCCAAAAAAATCGTTTTCAGATATTGACTCAATATTTCCTATGGTTATTTCAATATTCAGTGGATTAGCTCTTGTTTGAAGAACCGAAAGTGTTTGGGGTAAAATATTAGAGTCAACAAAAAACTTTTTTTCATCAACAGACTTTTGTTTTTTAGATCTATTATTGAACATCATAATCATAGCTTCAGCAGCTGCAGTTCCCTCGTCTAATAATGATGCATTTGCAATTTCCATTTTGGTCAAATCACAAATCATTGTTTGAAAATTTAATAATGCTTCTAATCGTCCTTGTGCAATCTCAGGTTGGTAAGGAGTATAAGCGGTGTACCATCCTGGATTTTCAAGAATATTCCTCTGAATTACAGAAGGAGTAAAGGTGTCATGGTATCCAAGCCCAATATATGTTTTAAAATCTTTATTCAGAGATGAAAGTTTTTTTATTTCCTTTAAAAACTCCATTTCACTCATTCCTTCTGGAATATTTAAATCTTTTATTAGACGAATTTTATCAGGAATTGTTTGATTCAGCAGTTCTTCAATAGATTCTACACCAATTGTTTTAAGGATGACATTTAATTCATTAGGGTTAGGTCCTATATGTCTTCGCGAAAAATTTTCTTTGAACATTAAAAGTTTTTAAGCAAAAATATGTAATATTGAAAATAATAATAATAATGTTCATTAAATGTTAAAACTTTTTTTTTATACGCTATTAGTTTTTTTACAATCCCATATAATTCAAGATATTGATAAACAAGAGGTAAGTAATTTGTTAAATAATGAAGTAGTGGTAATTGATGTTAGAACAAATAAAGAGTTTAAGGAGGGAAATATTGAAACCTCTTTTAATCTAGACTTTCAAAAAAGAGAGTTTATTGATAGTTTGGATAAACTTGATAAAAACAAAGAGTACCTCATTTATTGTGCCTCGGGGAATAGAAGTCTTAAGGCTAGTCATATTATGAAATCTTTAGGATTCAAAATTATATACAACTACAAAAAAGGATATAAAGATTGGATTAAGGATTAAGATTTGTTCTTTAATTCTTTACTGCTTTCTAAAACTTTATTCTCAAGATCCTTTTTATATGCTTTAACCTTTTTGGAAATTTTTGAATCAAATGATCCGATAATTTGAGCTGCCAGAATTCCAGCATTTTTCGATCCATTTAGAGCAACTGTTGCAACTGGAACACCGCCAGGCATTTGTAGAATTGAAAGAATAGAATCCCATCCATCAATTGAATTTCTTGATTTTATAGGTACACCAATAACTGGAAGACTTGTAATAGATGCAACCATTCCAGGCAAATGTGCTGCACCACCAGCACCAGCAATAATGACTTTTATACCATTTAATTCAGCATTTGTAGCATATTCTATCATTTTCTTTGGGGTTCTATGCGCTGAAACAATATCAAATTCAGTTTTAATTCCAAAAGATTTTAAAATTTCAATCGCTTCACTCATTACCTCAAAGTCAGACTTGCTACCCATTATAATTGCTACTTGATTCATTTTGTTGTTATTATTATAGTTTCTTTAATTTCTTTAGCTAATATTTTAGCCTTATTAACATCTTGGTTTATTATAGTTACATGCCCCATTTTTCTGTTAGGCTTAGTTTCAAATTTACCGTAAATATGTGGATTAACTCCTTCTATACCAATTATTTGATCCAAATTTTTATAAACTACAATACCTTTTGAATTTTTCTCACCTACTAAATTAACCATTACAGAATTCAATAAACTTTTAGTGCTTCCTAGTGGAAGATCTAAAATTGCTCTTAAAAATTGTTCAAACTGACTTGTATAAGACCCCTCAATTGAAAAATGATAACTATTATGCGGTCTTGGAGCTACTTCATTAACCAGAAGTTCATTTTCAGTTGTTAAAAACATTTCTACAGCTATTATTCCTGAAATTTTAAATTTTTCAGCTACATCACTAGCTAGTTTTTCAGATTTCATCTTTATTTCATGACTAATTTGAGCAGGAGATATAATATATTCTAGTTGATTAGAAATTTTATTAAATTCCATCTCTACTACTGGATAATTTATAATTTCTCCTGATTTTCTGGAACTAACCATAACGGAGAGTTCCTTTTTTATTGAGATTAACTCCTCAATAATACAATGAGAATCATTTAATTTCTCTAAGTCTTTATTATTAAATATTTTATTAACGCCATATCCATCATAACCCATTTTTGATGCTTTCCATATAAATGGAAAAGACAACTCTCCTTTACTAATTAGATTTTTTAGCTCTTCAATCCCATTACAAATTCTGAAAGATGAAGTAGGTATTTCATTTTTTGTATAAAACTCTTTTTGTTTTGATTTGTCTTGAATAATTTCAATTACTCTGGGTTGAGGATAAACTTTTTTACCCTCAGATTCCAAAAATTTTAATGCTTCAACGTTAACATTTTCTATTTCAATAGTAACTAAATCAACATTCTTTCCAAATTCAACCACCGTATCATAATCCATTAAATCACCTATAAAAAACTTTGAACATAATTTGCTGGATGGGCAATCATCATTTGGGTCGAGCACAAAAACTTTGAGACCCCATCTGTTGGAAACATCGAGTACCATCTTACCAAGTTGTCCTCCACCCAATATTCCGATTGTCATATTTTCTCTAAACATTGGTCAAAAATAAGCATTACTTTAAAGACAATAAAAAATACGAAACATTTTAAATATATTTGTGCCTATGTTTAATATTATCATTTTTGGAAAACCTGGTTCAGGTAAAGGAACTCAAGCTGATTTTTTAAAAGATAAATATGATTTATATCATATCTCAACTGGAGATCTATTTAGAAAAAATATCACTAATGAAACTAAACTAGGTTTAGAAGCTAAGTCTTATTTAGACAATGGAGATTTAGTCCCAGACTCTGTTACAATTAAAATGTTAGAAAATGAAGTTTTATCTAATAAACAGGTTAATGGATATATATTTGACGGTTTTCCTAGAACTCTAAACCAAGCTAAATCTCTTGATTTTTTTTTAGCATCCATAGATCTTAAAATTAATGCAACAATTGCCCTTGAGGTAAGTGAAGATGAGCTGATATCTAGATTGCTTGATAGAGGAAAAATTACTAATAGGTCCGACGATCAAGATATAGATAAAATTAAAAATCGATTTAATGAGTACAATAATAAAACTTCAATACTTATTAATTTTTATAGAAGTCAAGACAAGTTTTTTTCTGTTGATGGCAAGGGTTCAGTAAATGATATTACTTCTAGGTTGTTTGATCTTGTTGATAGTTTAATATAAGATTATATGATAGTTGATAATTTTGTAGATTATGTAAAGCTCACTGTTCGTTCAGGAAAAGGTGGAAGGGGCTCTACTCATTTAAGAAGAGAAAAATATGTGCCTAAAGGTGGTCCTGATGGAGGTGATGGAGGTGATGGTGGAAATATAATTATAAGAGGAAATTCTAATCTTTGGACACTTCAGAGTTTTAGATTTAAAAAGCATTTTAAAGCTGGAAGCGGAGGTGATGGAGGAGGTTCAAGAAAATCAGGAATTAGTGGTGAAGATATTATCATTGATGTTCCTTTGGGAACTATTATAAAAGATACAAATTCTGATAATATATTTTTTGAAATAAATGATGAAAAATCTGAAACAACCCTTTTAAAAGGAGGGAAAGGAGGACGTGGTAATTTTCATTTTAAATCTCCTACAAATCAGACGCCAAGGTACTCACAAGCTGGTCTTCCAGGTCAAGAAATTCAAATAACTTTAGAACTAAAAGTTCTAGCAGATGTAGGCCTGGTTGGATATCCAAATGCTGGAAAATCAACTTTATTATCTGTTTTATCTGATGCAAAGCCTAAAATTGCAGATTATGAGTTTACAACTCTAAAGCCAAATTTAGGAATAGTTGCTATGTCTGACTATAGGTCATTTGTAATGGCAGATATTCCTGGAATAATTGAAGGAGCTAGTGAGGGTCGTGGTCTTGGCCACCATTTTTTAAGACATATCGAAAGAAATTCTATTCTACTTTATATAATTCCTGTAGATACTAAAAATGTTAAAAAGGATTTTAATATTTTACAAAAAGAACTTACTAAATATAATCCTGAGCTTGCTGATAAAGATTTTATGATTGCTTTTAGTAAGTGTGATCTTATGGATAATGAACTACTTGAAGAATTTAAAGTAATTTTAAAAAAGGAATTTAAATCTATTCCTTTTTTAATAATATCATCTATTAATACTTTTGGAATATTAGGGTTAAAAGAAGAATTATGGAAAATGCTTAATAAAAACAGCTAATTATGGATTTAAAAAATGCACAAAAACTAGTTGATCAATGGATTAATCTTCATGGTGTTAGATATTTTAATGAGCTAACTAATATGGCTATATTATCTGAAGAAGTTGGAGAAGTAGCAAGAATTATAGCAAGAAAATATGGTGAGCAAAGTTCAAAAAATGATGATAATACTGAAAATCTTGCTGATGAATTATCTGACGTGCTTTTTGTTTTAATTTGTCTTGCAAACCAAACTGGAATAAATCTTGAGAAATCATTTCAGCAAAATCTTGATAAAAAAACAGAAAGAGACAAGAATAGACACAAATCAAATACTAAACTTAAATAGTGTATAAAGTATCAAAAGAGGTAAGAAGTTTTCAGGGAGAAATAAATATTAGTGGCTCTAAAAGCGAGTCTAATAGACTTCTGGTTATAAGAGCATATACCTCTTTTTTTAAAATCATTAATATTTCAGATTCAGATGACACAAATACAATGATTTCTGCATTAAAATCAAATGATAAAGAAATAAATATTGGGCATGCAGGCACTGCTATGAGATTTTTAACTTCATATTTTTCATCAATTTTAAATTCTTCAATAATTTTAACTGGATCTGCTAGAATGAAAAATAGACCTATTTCAATTTTGGTTGATGCTTTAAATAATTTGGGTGCTGATATAGAATATATTGATAATATAGGTTTTCCGCCTATTAGACTTAGAGGTAAATTAATATCCAATGACACTGTTAGTTTACCTGCCAATGTAAGCTCTCAATATATATCATCCTTAATGATGTTAGGTGTCTCACTTAAGGAAGGATTAAAAATTAAGATATCTACAAAGATTACATCTTTACCTTATGTTCAGATGACAAAAAAAATAATAGAAAGAGTAGGAGGCAAGGTAGTTATTCAATCAGATAATATTATTATTAAGCCGTTTCAATCAGATAATATTTCTGATCAAATCGTTGAATCTGATTGGAGTTCAGCATCTTATTTTTTTAGTTTAGTTGCATTATCTGATTATTCAGAAATAACTCTTTCAACATTTTTAAATAAAAGCATTCAAGGAGACTCTAGAATTGTAGAGATATACAAACAATTCGGTGTTGAAACAAGTTTCAGTAATAATAAAATTTATTTGAAAAAAAACAATGTTGAACTACCGGATAATATTTCGATTAATCTTGAAGACAATCCAGATCTAGCTCAAACTATTATAATTACCTGTCTTGGACTTGGAGTAGATTGTAATTTACAAGGTCTTAATACATTAAAAATAAAGGAAACTGATAGATTACTAGCGCTAAAGAAAGAGATAGAAAAATTTGATGTGGATAAAATAGATGTAACAGATCAATCAATTATTTTAAAAAATAATTCTGCAATAAAATCAGGTGTTAGCATTGACACATATAATGACCATAGAATGGCTATGTCTTTCGCTCCATTATCTTTAATTAATCCAATTATTATTAATAATCCTCAGGTTGTTACTAAGTCTTATTCAAACTTTTGGAATGATCTTGAATCATTAGGGTTTAATATTTCTCAAAAATAATTAGCTAATTACTTGACTTTCGGTGTTTCAGAAGGTTATATTTGCGCACCTAATATAATAATATGAAACTATCTAATTTTGAATTCAAGCTACCTGATAAATACCTTGCACAATATCCATCTGAAGAAAGGGATGAATGTAAACTAATGCTTCTTAATAGAAAAGATCAAACAATTGAACATCTAGTTTTTAAAGATATTATTAATTTTTATGATGAAGGAGATGTAGTTGTCCTTAATAATACTAAAGTTTTTCCTGCAAGATTATTTGGTAATAAAGAAAAAACTGGTGCTAGAATAGAAGTGTTTCTTCTTAGAGAACTTAATCAAGATCAAAGACTTTGGGATGTTTTAGTTGATCCTGCCCGAAAGATTAGAATAGGTAATAAACTTTATTTTGGTGAAGATGAAAGTTTAGTCGCTGAAGTAATAGATAATACAACTTCTAGAGGGAGAACCTTAAGATTTCTTTTTGATGGTCCTTATGATGAGTTTAGAAACAAACTTCAGGAACTAGGTGAAACACCTTTACCAAAGTATATAGATCGTCCTGTTGAGCCTCAAGATAAAGAAATGTTTCAAACTATTTATGCAAAAAATGAAGGTGCTGTTGCAGCACCAACAGCAGGCCTGCATTTCTCAAAACACTTATTAAAAAAATTAGAAATTAAAGGTGTGCTTCTTCCAGAAATCACTTTACATATTGGTCTAGGAACATTTAGTCCTGTTGATGTTGAGGATCTCTCTAAGCATAAGATGGACTCTGAAGAATTAATAATTAATCAAGATTCTGCGAACATTATAAACAATGCATTAAAAAATAATAAAAAAATATGTGCAGTAGGTACAACAGTAATGAGAGGATTAGAAAGCTCTGTTTCTTCATTTGGAACTCTAAACCCGTATAATGGATGGACACATAAATTTATATATCCTCCGTTTGATTTTTCTATTGCTAATTCTATGATATCTAACCTTCATACTCCAAAATCAACACTTCTAATGATGGTTTCAGCTTTTGGTGATAAAGATTTTATTTTAAAGGCATATAAGGAAGCAATGAAAAAGAAGTACAAGTTTTCTTCTTATGGTGATGCAATGATGATTATTTAAGTAAGGTTTGAAGATAACGGAGAAAATAAAAAAACCAATTAGTCAAGAATTAAAAATTTTTGAAAAACAATTCTACAATTCTGTTTCTTCAAAAGTAAAACTGTTAGATCTTATTCTAATTTATATACTAAATAGAAAAGGCAAACAAATTAGACCAATTCTAGTTTTACTTTTTGCAAAAATGTTTTCGAAAGGAACTATGAGTGAGAAATCCTATAGAGCTGCAAACCTTGTTGAATTGATTCATACTGCTTCATTGATTCATGATGATATTGTTGATGATAGTAATGTAAGACGTAATTTTTTAACAATAAATGCTTTATGGAAAAATAAAATCTCAGTTCTTGTTGGAGATTTTTTTTTATCAAAAGCATTACTTCTTTCAACTGAAAATAAAGATTATGACTTATTAAATGAGGTCTCAAAAGCGGTAAAAGAAATCTCAGAAGGTGAGTTATTCCAGATTCAAAAATCTAGAAATTTTAATTTATCTGAAGAAGATTATAACATTTTAATATCTAAAAAAACTGCATCACTTTTTTCATGTTGCTGTAAGCTAGGTTCAATTGCTTCAGGAAAAAATAATTTAAATGATATAGAGACTTTTGGAAACTATTTAGGAATAATTTTTCAAATTAAAGATGATCTCTTTGACTACACAACAAAAAAAATTGGAAAACCTACTTCAGATTTAAATTCTCAGAAAATTACTCTTCCATTAATTTTTTCAATTAAAAATTCAACCTATCGAGATAAAAAATTAATTAAAGTTATCCTCAAAAAGAAAAAGTATACAATGGATAATAAGAAAATGGTCAATGAATTTATAATTAAATATAAAGGATTTGAATATGCTCACAACAAAATGCTTGATTATAAGAATAAGGCTCTAAAAATACTTAAAAAATTTCCAGATAATGACTCAAAAGAATCAATTGAAATTCTATTAGATTATATAATCGAACGAAAGTATTAATTCATTATATTGAGATTAAATTTATTAATTTGATTAGTAAAGACACAATAGATAAAGTTTTTGAGTTTTCTAGAGTTGAAGAAGTAGTCTCTGACTTTATTGCTCTAAAAAAAACTGGTGCTAATTTTAAAGGATTAAGTCCATTTACAAATGAAAAGACTCCAAGTTTCATTGTGTCCCCTTCAAAGCAAATATGGAAAGACTTTAGTTCTGGTAAAGGAGGTAATGTAATTGCTTTTTTGATGGAGCACGAACAATTTAATTATCCTGAGTCCATAAGATATCTTGCCAATAAATATAATATTGAAATAATAGAGACGGCTGAAAGTGCTGAAAATGTTCAAGAAAGAAATGAAAGAGAATCTTTATTTATTATTAACAGTTTTGCATTAACCTACTTTGAGGAAATATTATCTAAAAAAGATAAAATAAATAAATATCTGAAGGATAGAGGTTTATCTGAGTCTACAATTCAAAATTTTAGTTTAGGATTTAGTAATGATTTACAAAATGAATTTTATAAAAGTGCATCTAATAAAGGATACTCTGATGATTTTCTTGTTGAAACAGGTTTAGTAATTTCTACTGATGATAAAAAAATTGATAGGTTTAGGGGAAGGATAATTTTTCCAATTAAAAGTATAGCTGGAAGAATTGTTGGTTTTGGTGGCAGAATAGTTGACTCAACTAAAAAGATAGCAAAGTATATTAATTCTCCTGAAAGTAAAATTTACAACAAGAGCAAAACACTGTACGGAATATATGAATCAAAACAATTTATAGTAAGAGATGACGAATGCTTGTTAGTTGAAGGTTACATGGATGTAATTCAGCTTCATGAACATGGTATTAAAAATGTGTTAGCCTCATCAGGAACATCCTTAACAAAAGATCAAATAATTTTAATAAAAAGACTTACTTCTAATATTATAATATTATTTGATGGAGATCAAGCTGGACTTTCTGCTTCATTACGAAGTATTGATATGATTTTGGAGGAAGGTTTAAATGTTAAAATTTGTTCCTTTCCTGATGGAGAAGATCCTGACAGTTATGTGAAAGAAAACAAAAAGGATTTTATGTTAGATTATGTAAAAAAAGAATCAAAAGATTTTATTGATTTTAAGCTTGACATAAACACAGATTTTCATAATGATGAGGATAAAAAAGTAGCCTTAATTAAAAATATTCTTAAATCAATTTCATTGATTCCAGATTCTTTAAAACAGGAAGTGTACATAAAAAAACTATCATCTATTTTGGAAATTGATGAAGCTTCACTTTTTAGATCTTTTGCTAATATTAAGACTAATAAATCATTAAAAAAATCATCCAGAAAATTATATAAAAGTAAAATTGTTAAAGTTCAAAGTTCTGAAAAGGAAAGTACCTCAAGCTATATTTATCAGTTAGAAAGACAAATTATAAGTATTCTTTTGAAATATGGTGCTGAAGAGATTTTATTTGAAGACACTCGTCTAAGTAAGGATGATAATGGTAAGGTGATTGAAACAAAAAAAGAAATTAGATCTAAAGTGTTTGAAAAAATTTACTTAGATCTTCAGCAAGATGAAATAGAGTTTACACACTCACCTTTCAAGAATATTTATAATAAACTAATACATGGGTTTCATCATGAAACTTCAGTATCAATAGAAAACTTCATAAATGATTTAGATTTAAGCTCAAGTAAAATTGTATCTGATATTTTAATCAATGATGAAAAGTATCAATTACACGATTGGGAAAGAAAGAATATTTATGTTAAAAAAATAGGAAGTGAATTAAGTCAGCTTGTAAATGAAACTATACTAAACATGAGAAGATTTTTAATAGATAAAAAAATTACAGAGCTTCAGGAATTTCAAAAGGAAGGTGATAAAAATGATATTCTGGAACAAGTAATGAGTTATTATAGACTTAAAAAAGTACTCTCAGCTAAACTTAATAGGGTTGTTTGATATGTTTTCTAGCTAATAAAAATAAATCAGTTTTTGAATTAACCTCAAGCTTTTTCATTATTCTTGTAATGTATGTATTCACTGTTTTTTGATTAATATTTAGTTTTTCAGAAATTTCAATATTTCTTTTTCCTCTAAAGAATAATTTCAACACCTCCAATTCTCGTTTTGAAAGACTATTTAATTTTTCTGTATTATAATCAAAGTTGAATCTGTTTTTAAGTCTCGTATACTTATTTAATTCTTTTGACCCATACTTTGTAAATGCAATATCTTGGAGAATTCGCTTTATTGATTTTTTTCTTAAATTTTTTGTGATGAAACCTGAAGCACCAGATTTCAATAGATTAATTGATTTATTTTCATTTGATTCCGATGTAAATACTACTAAGGGGATATCAATATTATTTTTCTTGAATAGCTTTAAAATATCTTTTACATCTCCGTCTTTAAAATTAATTTCAGATATAACTAGATTAATTTCTTGTTGATTTATAATTTCATTTATTTCATTTTTTTTATAAGTAAATGCAACTACTTCAAAAATTACAGAATTTTTAAAGATAGATTTGAACCCAATATTAATAATCGGATTAGTATCAATAATTAAGATTTTTAATTTTTTCAATTTATCTAAGATAATCTTTTGGAATTTTACAAACAGGTATTGGTAGCATTTTATGTCTGTTAGATGAATTTAATGATTTGTATATTTTTAAAACTTCTTTTTCTCTATCCGATAAATCTTGATCTAGTCTGTCAGCAATTTGCATTGATCTTTCAAGTTCATTATAAGAAGCTCCTATTTGATCTTCATCATTTCTATTGTCATTCCAAAGGCCATCTGTTGGTTTGGCCTTGATTATTTCATTACTAATACAAAAAAATTCAGCCAAACTATAAACCTCTGATTTTAACAGGTCTGCGATAGGGCTTATATCAACACCTCCATCTCCATACTTAGTATAGAATCCAATGCCAAAATCTTCAACTTTATTTCCTGTACCAGCTACTATATATTTGTTTAGAGCTGAAAAATAATACAATGTAACCATTCTTAATCTAGATCTTGTGTTAGCAAGGCTAAGTTCATTTTCAGGAGATTTAATCTTTGGAATAGAATCTACAAATGAATCAAAAGTATTATCCAAGTTAATTAACATTGAGCTTACATTAGGGTATTTTTCCTTTAACCATTCAATATGATTTTTAGATCTTGAAACTTGATCTTTACCTTGATGAATAGGCATTTCAATACATATTATATCTCTTCCTGTCTCAGCGCATAGTGTTGAAGTTAAAGCTGAGTCAATTCCTCCAGAAACTCCTACTACAATACCTTTCATACCACTCCTATTTAGGTATTCATCTAACCAGCTAACTATGTGTTTTGAAACTTTTTCAGGATATTTCATCAACTAAGATTTAATTATATATTTGTGCAAATCTAGTGTTAAAAAAAATTAAATGAAAGAAACAGAAATAACAATTAAGGTAAAGTTGGATGACAATAATATTCCTGAACAAATTTCCTGGTCAGCACCAGATGGCGGTATGTTCGATGAATCTTCAAAAGCTATGTTACTCTCATTTTGGGATAGTCAAAAAAAAGAAACTTTAAAGATGGATCTTTGGACTAAAGAAATGCCTGTTGATGAAATGAAAACTTTTATTCTTCAAACTTTTTTATCTATGAAACAGTCTATATCTAAAGCTACCAGTGAGGAAAATCTAGTAAACTTAATTGAAGATTTTTGTATTGAATTTGAAAAAAGAATTTCAAATAAGTCTAAATAATATACTCTTTAAGAGAGGATTCAATAAAACTATGAATTTCATCAATTCCTGTTTTATCTTTTGAAGAAGTAACAAACATTTTTGGAAAATCTTCCCAGTAATCTGAAAGTTGCTTTTTTAGATTTTGAATCTGCTCATCTAATTTATTAATTTTTAATTTATCAGATTTTGTAAAAATTATAATAAAAGGACAGTAATTACTGCTTAAAAACTCCATAAATTCTATATCATTTTCCTGAATATCATGCCTAATATCAATAAGAAGTAAAGTGTAGAGTAGTTCTTTTCTTGATTTAAAATAGCTTTTATGTATTGTCTTAATATCTTCTTTTATTTTTTTTGAAATAGAAGCATAACCATAACCAGGAAGATCAACAATATATAATTTATCATTTATTCTAAAATGATTTATCAGCAATGTCTTCCCGGGCTTAGAAGAAATTTTAGCAATTGATTTATTGTTTAATAATGAATTGATAAGTGATGATTTTCCTACATTTGATCTCCCTACTAAAGCAAATTCAGGTAAGTTATTGTTTGGGCATTGGTTAACAGTTTTACTACTTTTTTCAAAAACTGAATTAATAATTTTCATAATCAAATTGATTATAAGTTATTCTTTGAAAGCCAATTTCCCATTATTACATTAAAATCGATAGGATGTTCCATCATTGGAGCATGTCCACATTTATCTATCCATGATAAATCTGAGTTAGGAAGTAGGGAATTAAAATCCTCTCCAACATTTGGTGGAGTAACAACATCTTGTTTACCCCAGATAATTAAAGTTTTGGTTTCCATTTTTGGAAGATCATCAGCCATATTATGTCTAATAGCACTTTTAGCTAAAGATAATGTTCTAATTAATTTTTCTCGATCATTAACGCTTTCAAATACCTCATCAACTATTTCTTTTGTAGCAATTTTAGGATCGTAGAATACTTCTTCAGTTTTCATTTGGATATAATCATAATTACCTCTTTTAGGATATCCGTCACCAATCATTGATTTTTCATACAAACCTGAGCTTCCAGTAATTATTAGACCGCTAACTAATTCAGGGTAATCTCTTGTAAAAAGAAGTCCTACATGACCACCTAATGAATTCCCTAATAAAATGACATCTTTTAGATTTTTAAAGTCAATAAATTCTTTTACAAATTTCGAGAAAGTAGCAACATTAGTTTTTAAAATAGGAGTACTATCAACTGGCAGTTCTGGGATAATCACCTTATAATTTTTTAATGGAAAATGTTCAAAAACACCCTGGAAGTTACTTAACCCCCCCATCAATCCGTGTAAAATAATTATTGGCCTTCCCTCTCCTTTTTCGATATAACTAAACCCACCTTCTTTGATTAACTCTTTTTCCATAGATTTTGACTTGAGCACAAATATATGCATAAAGAATAACCTAGTTTTTTTACAACCTAATTAATTGATTATCAACTTTATGAATTGAAAATTAATAATTTATTAACAATGTGGTAAAAAGTGGTAAAAAGTGGTAAATAAATTTTATATTTGAGTAAAGCAACCAATTAATGCAACACTTCATAGGGACATACGAATGCAAAGCAGATGAAAAAGGTAGAATTATGCTTCCGGTTTCATTAAAGAAACAGCTGTCGGATAAATTAAAAAGTGGTTTCGTTATTAAAAGAGCAGTTTTTAATTCATGCTTAGAGTTGTATCCATTAAAAGAGTGGGATGAGCTAATGCTTAGGATTAATAAGCTAAATAGATTTAATAAAAAAAATATTGACTTCATTAGAAGGTTTACTGCTGGTGTTAGACAGATTGATATAGACATATCCGGAAGAATTTTAATTCCAAAAGATTTAATTACTCATGCAAAAATTTCTAAGGATATAGTAGTTTCTTCTGCGGTAAATATCCTTGAAATCTGGGATAAAGCATCCTATGAATATGCTATAGATGATGCAAAAGTTGATTTTGGAAATCTTGCTGAGGAAGTAATGGGTGACAAAAATGATGGAAATGTATCATAAACCAGTTCTTCTTGAAGAGTCAATAATTGGTTTAAGAATCAACCCGAATGGAATTTATGTTGATGCTACTTTTGGGGGTGGAGGTCACTCAAAAGAAATTTTAAGTCAACTAAATTCTTCAGGAAGACTAATCGCATTTGATCAAGATCAAGATGCAATTGAAAACAAATTATTAGACAAAAGATTAAATCTTGTTAAATCAAATTTCAAATATTTAAGTAACTACTTAAATTATTTTCACATTAAGAAAATTGATGGATTACTTGCTGATTTTGGAATTTCTTCCCATCAAATTGATAGTGAAAGAAGAGGTTTTTCAACAAGATTTGACTCTGAACTAGATATGAGAATGAATAATTCTCAGAAAACTGATGCTAAAGAGGTTATTAATGATTATAAAAAAGATCAGTTAGAATATATTTTTAAAAATCTCGGAGAACTTAAAAATTATAGAAAAATCACCCATATTATAATTTCTGAAAGAAAGAATAAGGAGATTAAGTCTACTAATGATCTTAAAAACATATTATCATCTCTTACAAATTCAAAAGAAGAAAATAAATTTTTTGCTAAGATTTTTCAAGCAATAAGAATTGAAGTTAATGATGAACTTGAAGTTATCAAGACTTTGTTGGATAAATCATCTAAATATTTAAAAAAGGGTGGAAGATTAGTTTGTATTTCCTATCACTCTTTAGAGGACAGGTTAGTGAAAAAATTTATACAAAATGGAGGATTTAGAAATGAGACTTCTTCAGATTTATATGGAAATAAAAATTTGAATTTAATAAAAATTGGGAAGATGATTACACCTTCAGAAAATGAAATATTAATTAATAGTAGATCAAGAAGTGCAAAACTAAGAATAGCAGAAAGAATATGAAAAACTTTTTATCATTTGTAAATATTGATTTTTTGGCTGGAAAAAATTCTTTAAAAAATTGGAGAATGTTATTATTTGTTTCAATGTTATTGATGTTTACAATATATAGTAGTCACAGTGCAGATCAAAAAATATTTTTAATAGCAAAACTAAACAAGGAGGTTAACACTTTAAATAGTGTGTCAGTTTCTACAAAATTAGATTTAATGAATGTTAAAATGGAATCTAAAGTTACTTCTCGATTAAGAGATAAAGGTTTAGAGACATCAAAATATCCTCCAATTAAATTAATAATTAAAGACTAAAATGAGTAAATCAAATAATAGAATAGCAAGTAGAATGAATATTATATTCTTTTTGTCTCTATTATTTTCATGTTTTTTAATTGGTAAAATTTTCTATCTACAAAATATTGAAGTTGATACGGTAACTAAAGCTACAATTGAAGCAGTTAAAGATATTGAAGTTGAATCACCTAGGGGGAATATTTATTCTGATAATGGGGACTTAATAGTCTCTACAGTCGTTAAATATGAACTAAGATGGGATTCGAAAACACCATCATCAACTATTTATACTGATAATATTTTAGATTTATCAAAAAAGTTGTCCCTTCATTTTGATAAAACTCAGGAATACTTTCTTACTTATCTTAAAAATGGTAGAATTAACAATAATAGATATTTATTAATTGGTAAAAATTTATCAATTACAGATGTAAATAAGATTAAATCATTTCCAATTTTTAGTCAGGGAATATATAAAGGGGGATTAATAATTAAAGAGCATCATACTAGACAAAGTCATCTTGGAAAAGTCGCTGAAAGGACTATTGGGTATGAAAAATTGTTGGATGGTAAATATACAAGGATTGGGTTGGAGGGTGCTTATTCAGAATATCTTTCAGGAAAAAGTGGCCTAAGATTAATGCAAAAAATTGCTGATGGGCAGTGGAAACCAATGACAGTAAATTATAAGAGAAAACCTATTCCAGGTTATGATGTTCATACCACAATTGATACGCAAATCCAGGATATGGTTCATCATGAATTATTATATCAACTAGAAAAATATGAGGCTGATCATGGAACTATGATTTTAATGGAGACTAATTCAGGAAAAGTTAAGGCTATATCAAATTTAGGAAGAACCTCTGAGGGTAAATATTATGAAAAAATTAATTATGGAATTTGGGAAAGCCAAGAGCCAGGTTCTACATTCAAATTAATGAGTCTAATAGCAGCCTTAGAAGATGGAGTGGTTAGCCCAACAGATTCAGTTGATACAGGAAATGGAGTTCTTAAATTTTACAATAATGAGGTTAAAGATTCTAATAGGAGAGGATATGGAATTATCCCAATTTCTAAAGCTTTTGAAGTTTCTTCTAATACTGGAATAGTTAAAATTATTTATGATAATTATAAAGATAATCCACAAAGATTTGTCGATAGATTAATTAACATGAAAATTGATCAAAAAATTAATATAGATATTAAGGGAGAAGGAAAGCCTAAAATTCCTCATCCTGAAGATAAGGAATGGAATGGTCTTTCTTTACCATGGATGGCCTTTGGCTATGGAGTTAGCATGACTCCTTTACAAACACTTACATTTTATAATGCAGTTGCTAATAATGGAGAAATGGTCAAACCTAGCTTTATTAGAAGCATTGGCGCATTTGGTGAAGAGCCGGTTTATAAAATAGATAGAGAGGTAATAATGCACTCTATATGCTCTAAGAAAACATTAAAATCAGTTCAAATAATGTTAAAGAATGTGGTTGAAAAACCATGGGGAACTGCGAATAATATTTATGATAAAAATATTAGTATTGCAGGAAAAACTGGTACAAGTCAGATAGATTATACTTCAGATGAAACACAGTATGTTTCAAGTTTTGTAGGCTATTTCCCTGCAGATAATCCAAAATATTCTGCAATAGTAGTTATTAATAAACCCAATAAATCTAAAGGGTTTTATGGAAACTCAGTAGCTGCACCAGTATTTAAAAAAGTAGCACAAAAAATTATAACTGGAATTCCAATAGAAATAGAAATAAGTAAAAAAGATATAGGTATACTATTTTGAAAAAATTAAAAGAAATATTATTTAAAGTAAATATAGATTCAGTATATGGAAACACTGATGTGGATATTGCTAATATAACTTTTGACTCAAGAAATGTTGAAAAAAACACCCTTTTTGTTGCTATAAAGGGTCATGAAATTGATGGTCATGATTATATAGGTGAATCAATCCATAATGGAGCTTCTGTTATTATTTGTGAAAAATTACCTGAAAATTTCAAACAAAAAAAATCAGTCTATATATGTGTTAATTGTTCAAAATCTGCACTCTCAATAATTGCCTCAAATTTTTATGATAATCCTTCTTTAAAAATAGATTTGATAGGAGTAACAGGAACAAATGGCAAGACAACAATTACCTCACTCTTATACAAATTATTTGATGAATTAGAAGTTAGATCAGGATTAATATCAACTATAAATATTAAATACGATGATTTTATCGAAACTTCAAAGAATACAACTCCTGATCCAATAACAATAAATCATCATTTATCTGAAATGATAAATAAAAAAATTAAAGTATGTTTTATTGAGGTTTCATCTCATGGAATTTTTCAAAAAAGAGTAGATGGCCTTGATTTTAAAGGAATGATTTTTACAAATCTTACTCATGATCATCTTGACTATCATAAATCATTTAAAGATTACAGAGATACTAAGAAAGTTGTATTTGATACACTAAATAAAAATTCTTTTGCACTTATAAATATTGATGATAAAAATGCTAAATATATGGTTCAAAATACCTTAGCAAAAGTATATTCCTATTCTTTAAAATCAAAGTCAAACTTCTCATCTAGAATAATTGAACAACAATTAAATGGAATGCTTCTAAGTATAGAGAATAGTGAAATTTGGACTAAGCTAATAGGTAAGTTCAATGCTTCAAATCTATTAGCTATATACTCAGTAGGAAAATTATATAATATTGATAAAATTAAATTATTAACTGCTATAAGCAAACTTGAAAGTGTAGTAGGTAGGTTGCAATCCTTTTTGTCAACTAATAAAGTTACAGTTATCATTGATTATGCTCATACTCCTGATGCAATAGAAAATGTAATATCAACTATAAATAAAATAAAATCATCAAGTCAAAATCTAATAACTGTTATTGGATGTGGTGGAGATAGAGACAAAGATAAAAGATCAATAATGGGTAAAATTTGTTCTGATCTTAGTTCAAGAGTAATATTTACTTCAGATAATCCAAGATCTGAGGATCCAGCCTCTATTATTGATGATATGATTGGAGGTGTATCAAAATTTAATACTGATAAAGTTACAGTAGAAATAGAGAGATCAAAAGCAATTAATGAAGCAAAAGAAAGTAGTGAAGAGGGGGACATAGTTCTGATTGCAGGAAAAGGTCATGAGGATTATCAAGAGTTAAAAAATAATAAGAGAATTCAGTTTGATGATTTTAAAATTGCAAAACAAATTTTTAATAAATAAGTATGTTATACCATCTGTTTGAAATATTAGAAAGTCAATTTAACTTTCCAGGTGCTAGTTTATTTAGTTATCTGTCTTTTAGAGCTGGTGTGTCTGTATTAATATCACTTATTATATCTGTCATTTTTGGAAAAAAAATAATTAATTATTTAATAAGAAAACAAATAGGTGAGAATATTAGAGAGCTAGGACTAGATGGTGAAGACAAGAAAGTAGGTACTCCTACTATGGGAGGTTTGATAATTATAATAGGAACACTCATTCCAGTAATTCTAATGTCTAATCTTGAAAACATTTATATTCAAATATTGATATTCTCAACACTAATGCTTGGAACTATTGGTTTTGTTGATGATTATATTAAAGTTTTCAAGAAAGATAAAAAAGGATTAAAGGGTAAATTTAAAATAGCTGGTCAATCATTATTAGGAATTTTTGTTGCTTTAATTCTTTTGTCAAATAATGATATTACAATAGTTGAATTTGATAAAAATTTAAATAATGATAAAATTGAATTTTCTGAACTTCAAGAAGTTAAATCATTTAAGACAACTATACCATTCTTTAAAAACAATGAGTTAGACTACAGTGAAATATCAAATGCTATATTTAAACATGGAGATAGATTATTATGGATAATATTAATCCCAGTAATAATATTTATTATCTCGGCAGTTTCAAACTCTAATAATTTAACAGATGGATTAGACGGATTATCTGCAGGTCTATCTGCTATAATTGTATTTACACTTGGTGTTTTTGCATGGACTTCAGGAAATATAATTTTCTCAGATTATCTCAACATAATGTATATACCAAGAGTTGGAGAGATAACAATTTTTATTGCTGCATTATTAGGTTCATTAGTAGGTTTTCTATGGTATAACACATACCCAGCTACAGTCTTTATGGGAGATACTGGAAGTCTTACAGTTGGTGGTCTTATTGCAGTCATTTCTATATTAATAAGAAAAGAATTATTGATACCAATTTTATGTGGAGTTTTTCTTTTGGAAGCTCTATCAGTTATTTTTCAAGTTAGCTACTTCAAAATAACAAAAAGAAGAACAGGTATTGGGAAACGTATTTTTTTAATGTCACCAATTCATCATCATTTTCAAAAAGCCGGATATCATGAAAGTAAAATAGTTTCAAGATTATGGATTGTTGGAATTTTCTTAGCTCTTATAACAATCTTAACATTAAAAATTAGATGATAAAAAACATAACCATACTTGGAGCAGGAGAAAGTGGATTTGGAGCAGCTATGCTAGCTAATCAAAAAGGTCATAATGTGTTTGTATCTGATAGTGGAAATATTAGAGAAGATATAAAATCAATTTTCTTAGAAAATTCAATCAAATTTGAAGAAAAAAATCACTCTTTTGGTAAAATTGAGTTTTCAGATTTAGTTATTAAAAGTCCAGGAATATCTAATAGTTCTGAAATTATTTCTAAAATTAGATCTATTGATATACCTATAATTTCTGAAATAGAATTTGCAAGTAGTTATTCTAATTCATTCAAAATATGTATAACGGGCACAAATGGAAAAACTACTACAACCAAGCTAATACACCATATACTTAATAAATCAGGTTTAGATGTTGGTCTTGCAGGAAATATTGGAGACAGCTTTTCAAAAATGCTTTTATCTGGAGATAAAGATATCTATGTAATAGAAATTAGCAGTTTTCAACTTGATGATATTAAAAAATTTAAACCAAATATTTCAATTATAACCAATATAATAGAAGATCACTTAGATAGATATGAAAATGATTTTAGCAAATATGTAGATGCTAAAATGAAGATTATAAAAAATCAAGATGAATCGGATTACCTAATATATAATTCAGATGATAAAGCTTTAATGGAGGTTTTAAAGAATAAAAAATTACCCGTAAATAAAATTTCAATAGGAATTGAAAATAATCATCAAAATAGAGTATTCATTGACAATAACATTTTTTCTAACAAAAAAAAAACTATTATGATAAACACAGAAGAGTTTGCGCTTAAAGGAAGGCATAATTTACTTAATGCAATGGCTGCAATTACAGTTTCAGATTTGCTAAAAATTGACAATAAAATAATTAGAGAAAGCCTTTTAACTTTTTCAGGTCTTCCACATCGTCTTGAAAACTTTCTAAAGATTCAGGGAGTAAATTATATTAACGATTCGAAAGCTACCAATGTTAATGCTGCATATTATGCTCTTGATTCAATGAAATCTCCAACAGTTTGGATTGCAGGTGGAGTTGACAAGGGAAATGATTATTCTGAATTACTTCCAATTGTTAGAGAGAAGGTAAAAGCTATTATTTGTCTTGGAATTGATAATGCTAAAATTATTGAAACATTTAAGCCTGTAATTGAAATTATTGTTGAAACTGAATCCATTACTGAAGCTGTAAAAGTTGCAAATAAAATTGCAGAAAAAAAAGATAATGTTCTTCTATCTCCAGCATGCGCTAGTTTTGATTTGTTTGATAGTTATGAAGATAGAGGAGATCAATTTAAAAAAGCTGTTAGAAATTTATAGATGAGTACTAAAAGTTTAATATTTGGAGATAAAGTTTTATTAGTAATTATATTACTACTCTCCCTATTCTCTTTTTTTCCTGTTTTTTCATCTAGTTCATACCTTTCATATGTAGTAGATGGTTCATCTCCATTCTACTATTTAGTTAAGCATCTAATTGTACTTCTTTTTGGTTTTATATTAATGTTATCTATAAAACTAGTTCCATATAAACTTTATAGAGGTATGTCAATAATTCTTCTCCCAATAGGGTTGGCATTATTAGCATATACTATATCTCAGGGAACTATGATTGGAGGTTCATCAGCAAGTAGGTGGATTGATATTCCATTTGTGGGAATAAGTTTTCAAACTTCTTCTCTTGCGGCAATTATAATAATAACTTATACAGCTAGATATCTTTCAAAAATTGAATTATCCAAAACTAAATTTTCAGAAACCTTATTACCTCTTTGGTTTCCAATTTTTGCTTATATTTTCTTAATTCTACCAGCTAATTTTTCATCAGCTTTTTTAATCTTTACAGCATTATTAGTTACTCTTTTAGTATCTGGATTTCCTTTACGACATCTTTTTAAAATGTTTTTAATATTAGCTTTTCTTCTAACAATTTTTTTCCTAACAGCTAAATCTTTTCCTGAAAAGTTTCCAAACAGAATAGATACATGGATAAGTAGAGTTGAAAATTTTGGCTCAATTGAAAATTTAGATGCAAGTTATCAAATAGAAAGAGCTAAAATGGCAATCAATAATGGAGGTTTAATTGGGATAGGAGCAGGAAAAAGCATAATGAAAAATCATCTGCCACAGAGTAATTCAGATTTCATTTTTGCAATAATTGTTGAGGAGTATGGCATAATAGGAGGTTCTCTAATTATAGTGTTATACATATTATTGCTTTTCAGAATTTTAGTTATAACTCATCGAATTGATGATAGGTTTGGAAAAATATTAGTTTCTGGACTTGGTATATTTATTATTATTCAGGCATTTACAAATATTTCAGTTGCTACTCAAATAATCCCTGTTACTGGGCAGAATTTACCATTAATTAGTAGTGGAGGGTCCTCTGCTTGGATGACTTGTATATCATTAGGAATGATACTTAGTGTTAGCTCTTCAATAAAAAATAAAAACAGTGGAAAAGAATAAATTTATTATTTCTGGAGGTGGAACAGGTGGACATATATATCCAGCTTTATCTATAGCAGATAAGATTAATGAATCATTCAAAAATGCTGAAATAAAATTTGTTGGAGCTAAAGGAAGAATGGAAATGAATATAGTACCTAAATATGGATACAATATTCAAGGTTTATGGATAAGTGGTCTTCAAAGATCTTTTTCTCTTAAAAATATTGTTTTACCATTCAAACTAATTGTAAGTTTTGTACAATCACTTTTTATAATTTTAAAATATAATCCAAAATTTGTTATTGGAACAGGTGGTTTTGCGAGTTTTCCAATAGTTTTTATCTCATCAATTTTAAGAATACCAACTCTTATACAAGAGCAAAATTCTTTTCCTGGAATTTCTAATAGACTCCTCTCAAATTATGTTAATTATATATCTGTAGCTTATGATAAAATGGAAAAATATTTTCCATCAAAAAAGTTATTTTTGACTGGAAATCCAATAAGAGAGTCAATAGCTAATTCAAATAATCTAGTTGATTTAAAAAAAGAATTAAATATAGAAGAAAGCAAGATTATAATTTTAATTCTTGGTGGAAGTTTGGGTTCAGATAAAATAAACAGAACAATTGAAAAAAACATTGACTTTATTAATTCAAAAAATGCATTTATTATATGGCAATGTGGTAAAATCTACTTCAACGATTATAAGAAATACAATTCAAATTCAGTCTTTGTTACTGATTTTATTGAGGATATAGACTCAACATATTATTCATCAGATATAATAGTAGCAAGGAGTGGAGCTTTAACTCTTTCTGAATTAGCGGTCGTCTCAAAACCAGCCATTCTTATTCCCTCACCTAATGTAGCAGAAAACCATCAATTAGAGAATGCAAGAAAAATTGAAGAGAAACATGCATGTATATGTGTTGAGGAGAAAGATCTTGATTTAATATTTAGAAATAAACTGGATTTATTGTTAAAAGACAAAAACTTACGAAATGAACTTTCACATAATATTTCACTAATCGCTTTGCCAAATGCATCAATTGATATTGTTGAGCTAATAAAAAAACATTTGAATAATGATAAATAAAAGATATTTTTTTATTGGAATTGGAGGAATCGGAATGTCTTCTATTGCTCAATTTTTTCATGATAAAGGAAATATTGTTTTTGGATATGACCAAAACAATAATCGAGCAATTGAGATTTTAATAAACAAAGGAATAGGTGTTACTAATAAATTAAATCTTGATGAAATTCCTAAAGATATGATGGGAGATGATTTGGAAATTATCTATACTCCTGCTATTAAACCAGACAACATTTATCTTGATTATTTTATTTCAAAAGGAAAAAATAAAATTTCTAAGAGATCAGAAATTCTTGGTGAAATCACAAAAACTTCTAAATGTATTGCAGTAGCTGGTACTCATGGAAAAACAACAACAGCTGCTATAATTAGTGATCTTTTTTATTCTTATGGAATAAAATTTAAAGCTTTTGTGGGAGGGATTATGAAGGGGTATAATTCGAACTATATAAATACTGGAGATGATTTTGTTATAGTTGAAGCAGATGAATATGATAGATCTTTTCTTGAATTGTCTCCAGACTATGCTGTAATTACTTCAATTGAGAGTGATCATCTTGATGTTTATGGAGACTTTGAATCTCTAAATAAGAGTTTTGAACTTTTTTCAAAAAGAGTTAAAAGTTCCCTGGTAGTTGAAGAAGAAATTAACATAAAAAAAGATTATACTTTTTCAATTAAAAATGATGCAGATTATAAAGCTTCTAATATAACTACAAAGAATGAAGGTATTATTTTTGACTTTAAAACACCAGATAGTTATTTCACCAATGTATTCGTGAAAATTATTGGTATGCATAATCTAAAGAATGTTTTATCTGCACTTTCTATAATTGATCAAATAAAAGAAATTGAAATTTCAGAATTATTACCACTCCTTTCAAATTTAAAAGGAATTGAAAGAAGAATGGAAGTATATACAATAAATGAAAAAATTATCATTGATGATTATGCGCATCATCCAACTGAAATTGAATCAGTTTTCGATACAATAAATAATAATTATAAAAATAAATCAACAGCAGTTATTTTTCAGCCACATTTATTTTCAAGAACAAGAGATTTTATGGAAGATTTTGCGATTGTCTTATCAAAGTTTGATGAAGTATATCTTCTGGATATTTATCCTGCAAGAGAAGAGCCAATAGATGGTGTTAATTCACAAGTATTACTTGAAAAGATAAGTTCAGCAAAAAAAGAAATTATAAGTAAAGAATCGATTAATGATATTGTAATTAATTCAAATACTGAAGTAATTTCAATTTTAGGAGCTGGAAACATTACTGAAAATTTAAATAAAAAAATATTTGCTAATGAGTAGTTTAATAAGAATGATTGTCTTAGTTGTATTATTGATAAGCACAACCTTAATCAGCTCATTAATTGACCATAGTAATTATGAAAATAGTTTTAAAAAAAATATTAATTATTCAGATACTGGCTACTTCAATAATAAAAAAGTAGTTGATAGTTTAATAAGAGGAAAAGAATTATCAGATCTAATAAATACAAATGAATTTAAAAAAGTTGAAAAAGAGCTTGAGAAAATCAAGTCAATAAGAAATATTAATGTTTATCGCAATACTAATTTAGAATTACAAATTGATATAATAGACAGAGAACCTATAGCTTTATTAATAGAATTAAACAGCTATCTAGACTCTTCTGGAGTAATTATTAAAAAAGATGATTTAGCATATGATAGCTTGCCAGAAATAAAAGGAGTTATAGCTGAAAGCGATATAAATAAAATTGTGAAAGTTGTGACTGAACTTAAACAGGATAATTTTTTTCAAAATAAGTTGGAGTTAATAAAGTTTAAAGAAGGGGATATGTACATAAACATTAAAAATTTTGATTTTGACATAAGATTAGGGAATGAATTTCATTTAAAAAACAAGCTAAATATGTTGAAAGGATTTTATATGTATCAATCTAATAACTTAATAAATGAAAAATATAAACAGATTGACTTGGTTTACAATAATCGTTTAATAGCAATAAAAAAATAAATTATGAATAACAATTTTTCAGTTGGATTAGATATTGGAACTACAAAAATTGTAGCAATGGTTGGAGAAAAAAATCAATTTAATAAAATTAAAGTTCTAGGTGTTGGAAAATCACAAAGCCTAGGAGTTCACAGAGGTGTTGTTAATAATATTACACAAACAATACAATCAATTAAAATAGCTGTTGATGAAGCACAGTCAAAATCTGGTATTGAATTAAAAGAGGTAGCTGTAGGAATAGCAGGTCAGCATATCAGAAGTCTTCAACATAGTGACTATATAACAAGAGAAAACCCTGATGAGGTAATTAATGAAAATGATATTGATAAATTAATTGATCAAGTTTATAAACTAGTTATGCTTCCAGGTGAAGAGATAATTCATGTTTTACCTCAGGATTTTAAAGTTGATGGTCAATCTGAAATTAAAGAGCCGATAGGAATGTATGGAAGTAGGCTAGAAGCAAACTTTCATATTGTTGTAGGGCAAGTTTCATCTATTCGAAATATTGGAAAATGTATAAAAAGTTCTGGGCTAGAGATGGGAGATATAACCCTAGAACCTTTAGCTTCATCAGATGCTGTATTATCTGAAGAGGAAAAAGAAGCTGGAGTAGCACTAATTGATATTGGGGGTGGAACTACAGATGTTGCTATTTTTAAAGATGGAATTATCAAGCACACTGCTGTAATACCTTTTGGAGGAAATGTAATTACAGAAGATATTAAAGAGGGTTGTTCAATAATTGGTAATCAAGCAGAGCAACTTAAAATTAAATTTGGTTCAGCTTGGCCAGGTGAAAATAAAGATTCAGAAATTGTTTCTATTCCCGGGCTTAGAGGAAGAGATCCTAAGGAAATTTCATTAAAAACACTATCAAAGATAATTAACGCTAGAGTTGTAGAAATTATAGAGCAGGCTTATCTGGAAATCAAAAATTATGGTCATGAAGATTCAAAGAAGAAATTAATTGCTGGAATAGTATTAACAGGAGGTGGAAGTCAGTTAAGACACTTAAAGCAATTAGCTGAATATGTTACTGGAATGGATACTAGGATTGGATTTCCAGGAGAACATTTAGCAGGAGATTCAGATGAGTATAACCCAATTTATTCAACTGCAGTTGGTTTGTTGATGAAAGCAATTGAGAATAATTCTGAAGAAGAAAATTCTACATCAAACTCAACATCAAATGATTTAGTAAACCAAGGAAGAAAAACAACTTTGGCTAAATGGGCAGAGGGTTTTAAAAATTTTATAGATAACGTAGATAACACAATTGAAAATTAACAAAATTCAAAAAAATTTAAAAAATGAAAACAGAAATAGACACAAATTTTAGTTTCGATTTACCAAAAAATAAAAGCAATGTCATGAAGGTGATGGGAGTAGGAGGTGGAGGAAGTAATGCAGTCAATCACATGTATAAACAGGGAATCAAAGGTGTTGATTTTGTTGTTTGTAATACAGACTCTCAAGCGTTAGAGGAAAGCCCTGTTCCTAATAAAATTCAACTTGGAGTTAATTTAACCGAGGGTCTTGGAGCTGGAGCCAATCCTGAAATAGGAAAACTAGCAGCTTTAGAAAGCTATGAAGAATTAAAGAATCTTTTGGAAACTCAAACAAAGATGTTATTTATAACTGCAGGAATGGGGGGCGGAACAGGAACAGGTGCTGCACCTATTATTGCTGAAATGGCTAAGGAGTTTGATATTTTAACAGTAGGAATTGTAACTATTCCATTTAATTTTGAAGGAAAAAATAGAGAATTACAGGCAGTTAAAGGTCTAGAGAAGTTAAAAAGATCTGTTGACTCCTTAATTATAATTAATAATAATAAATTAAGAGAGGTCTATGGAAATTTAGGTTTTAAAGAAGGGTTTTCAAAAGCTGATGAGGTTTTAGCTACTGCCGCAAGGGGTGTTGCGCAGGTAATAACTCATCATTATACACAAAATATTGATTTAAAAGACGCAAAAACAGTCTTGTCTAATAGTGGTACTGCTATTATGGGATCATCTATTACGAGTGGATCTAACAGAGCAAACGAAGCTGTGATTAAGGCTTTAGATTCTCCATTACTTAATGATAATAAAATTGAAGGAAGTAAAAATGTTCTACTACTAATAGTTTCAGGTGTTGAAGAGATTACTATTGATGAGATAGGAGAGATAAATGAATATATTCAAAAAGAGACAGGTAATAGTGCGAATATAATTATGGGTGTAGGCGAAGATCTTGAATTAGGAAATAATATTTCGGTTACAGTTATAGCTACTGGATTTGGTGATGAAAAACAAAACAGTCTTGTTAGCTCAGAAACAAAAAAAGTAATATATACTCTTGATCAAGATCATCCTTTTGAAAAAAATTTAATTGAAGATGATGAAATGATTATTGATAATTTAAAGATTGAGTTAGATAGTATTGTTGATGATAATTTAAATGAAGAATCCCAACAAAAGAAAATTGAAAGTGAAATAAATGAAATATTGAGAAATATAGACCTAAGTTATGAGGTTGTAGAGCCAGAATTTAATGATATTGAGCTCAATAATATTGAGCTTAATGATATTGAATATGTAGAGTCAGAATTTAATGATTATAAGGATTCTAATAATGAAATTTCATTTGGTCTTTTTTCAAGTGATAATTACTCAATTAATAATATAAAAAAAGAGGAATTTATTGAAAGTGGTAATGAATTTGTACAACCCAATGAGATTGATCAAGATCATTTGAATAATTTTAATGAGGTTGGTGAAGATGAGATTGAGTTTATCAAACTAGACCTTAATGAAGAAGTATCTGAAGATTTAGAAATTCAAGATCAAATTCATGTAAATCAAGATAATTCAGAAAATGAAATTGAAATGCCTGAAAATCTTTTTGAAAAACCAATAGAAAATGATTCTGATAATGAAAATCTAATTAGAAGAGAAAATCTAAAACAATTTAATTATGTGTTTAAGAATAAAAATTCTACTATAGAAGATCTAGAAAAAATTCCCGCATATAAGAGAATGGGCATTGAAATAAATGATTCAAAATCTCAAAATGAAGATATGTTCTCAAAGACTATTTTAAATGAGGATAATAAGTTAGAATTTCCAGATGTAAACACTTACCTTCATGATAACGTTGATTAATATATGAATATAGAACACGAAATTAATGAGTCAATTAAGAGCTCAATGAAAAGTAAAGATACTATTAGGTTAGAATCTCTTAGAGCTATCAAATCTGCAATATTATTAGAGAAAACTAAAACTGGATCAAAAGATCAAGTTGATGAGGATATTATTCTTAAAATTCTTCAAAAAATGGTTAAGCAAAGAAATGAAAGTGCTAAAATATATATTGAGCAAAAAAGAGAAGAATTGGCTGAAGTTGAAATTTCTCAAGCAAAGATTATCACGGAATTTCTACCAGAACAACTTAGTGAATCTGAATTATCTGAAATTATTGATTCAGTAATAATGGATTTAAATGCAGAGTCAATGAAAGATATGGGAAAAGTTATATCTAATGTTAATCAAAAAGTGTCAGGAAAAGCCGAAGGGAGAGTGATTGCAGAAATGGTAAAAAATAAATTGATGAATTAATTTATTATTTAAAGCATTAAGTAACCCCTTCTTTTAAACTATCCTTTTGTTCAAATTCTTTAGTATTGACTATTTCAATTATTCTTTCACATAAAATAATAATGTCTTTAAAAGATGTGTATAGAGGCGTAAGAGCTATCCTGATAATGTTATCAGGTCTATAATCAACTATAATCTTAATTGAAGTATTATTAATTGGAGAAACTAAACACTTGGATATTCTCCATGCATCATTATGGTATAATGAGATATGTGAACCTCTCTCTTGACTTTTATTGGGGGTTATTAAGTCAAATTTTTTATCCTTTAACTTTTCTTCATATACTGAATTAAAAAAATCAAATAATTTATGAGACTTATATTCAAGGTTTTTTGTTGATGCACTTATTGTCAAATCTAGTGATGTCTTTAGTGTTGATAAAGATAAAATATGAGGTGTCCCATTAGAAAACTTATCCATAGAACTAGATTCTTGATATTCTTCTGAAAAGTCAAAAGGTTTGTTATGGCTAAACCATCCTTTAATAGGAGATTTTAATTTTTTAATTTTATTTTCTCTAACATAAATGAACGCAGGTGATCCAGGACCACCATTTAAATACTTATATGTACAGCCAATAGCAAAGTCCGATCGATTTGAATTCATGTCAATATCTATTGCCCCAATTGAATGACTTAGATCCCATATAACTATGGAGTTGTTATCTTTACAAAATTCATTAATTTCTTTAATAGGGAATCTGAAACAGGCTTTATAAGTTACATGTGAAAGAACTATTATTCCCATATTCTTAATTATAAATCTTTTGAGAACTTCAATATTTGGAAATAAATCATTTTTATAATCTAAGAATTTAAATTCTAGATTAAAATCCTTACAAATGCCTTCACATATATATTTATCAGATGGAAAGTTAAGATTGTCAGTAGATATGCTTTTTATATCTCTATGAGCTTCTAAGATGCTCTTAATTAGCTTGTAAAGATTATTTGATGTAGAGCTACCAACATAAATTTCATCATCCTTACAATTAAGTATAGAAGCTATCTTCTTTGATACTTTATTTGGAAGCTCAATCCATTTTTCATTCCAACTAGAAATAAGATTATTTCCCCAATCCTCTTTGATTGTGTTATTTAAATCATTAATAATATTTTTTGACAGAACACCTAGTGAGTTTCCATCAAGATAAATAGTATTCGTAGGTAAGATAAATTCCTTTCTATATGAAGATAATTTATCACTAGAATCAAGATTAATTGCTATTTTTTTTAATCTATCCAATTATTAAAAATTTTCTTTGCCCATTCTAGATACATCATTCCACTTGGATGAAGATTATCATCTGTAATTAGATTAGGCTCATTAATTGCTCTGCGAGATATCTCAGTTACATCTACATATTTTAGATTATTAATATTCGCAAATTTTTTTAAACTATTATTGAAGAGGTTTATGTCGTTTGAGATTTCATTTCTATCAAGACCTTCTCCAAAAGGAGATGATCCCCAATCAGGTATTGAAATTATTAATACACTACCATCTTTTTTCTTTAAATTATTAATTTTAATTAATAGTTTGTTAAGATCATTCTCAAACTCGTTAATAGACCTTGAATTATACTGATTGTTAACTCCAATTAATAATGAAACATAGTCATATTTTTTTTCAAAATTAGATGACTCTATACCATTTATCAAATCATAGGTTTTCCATCCAGTCATTGCAATTATTTTGGGAGTTAAAAAATCTATCCCATTTTCATATGCAACCTTAACAAATTGGTTAGGCCATCTTTCATCTTCATTTACTCCCTCTCCAATAGTATAACTATCACCTAGAGCTAATAAAGTTAATGGACCTTCATTTGAAATTACAGAATTTAACTCATGATCTTCAATAATATTTGATTCAGAATCATATATTGGTAAAGGATCATCATCCAAGCTACTTGAAGTATTACAAGCAACAAAAAGGATTAATACAAAGTTTATTTTATATATGTTTAACATAAACCACACAAAATTAAAGATTTTAAATTATTGTTTATTTTAAAGAATCGATTGCTGCATTATAATCAGAAGAGTTAAAAACATAACTTCCTGCAACGAGAACATCTGCGCCTAAATTTTTAAGTCTTTCAAAATTATTTTCATTTACTCCACCATCAATCTCAATAAGGGCGGATGAGTTTTTAGAATTAATTAAGCTTTTAAGTTCTTCAAGTCTATTAAATGTTTTTTCAATAAATTTTTGTCCTCCAAATCCTGCATGTACTCCCATTAAGCATATCAGGTCAACTTTAGTAATGTAGTTTTCTAATTTACTAATCGGGGTATCAGGATTAATTGCAATTCCAGATTTAATTGATGATTGATTAATTTTATCTATGATATAATCTATTTTTGTGGTAGCTTCTACATGAAAAGTCAGGATGTCAGAGCCAATTTCAATAAATTTATCAATATATCTTTCAGGCTCAACAATCATTAAATGAACATCTAGTGGTTTTTTTGTCATTTGTCTAATGGATTTGACTATTGGCATACCAAATGAAATATTAGGAACAAACAGGCCATCCATTACATCTAAGTGGAACCAATCAGCATTACTTTTATCAATAATTTCACAATCCCTAGAAAGATTTCCAAAATTTGCTGCAAGAATAGATGGAGCTATTATTATAGACATAATGTTTTTTACGAATATAAAATATCCATATGGAATTAATTAAATCTAGTAATAAAAAGATATAAACATTAAAAGGGGATATAAGCTTACCCTAAATATGTTTTAAGAATTTTGCTTCTTGAAGTATGTTTTAGCCTTCTTATAGCCTTTTCTTTGATTTGCCTAACTCTTTCTCTTGTTAAATCAAAAGTTTCTCCAATTTCTTCAAGGGTCATAGCATGTTGATTTCCAAGACCAAAATACAACCTGACAACATCAGCTTCACGGGGAGTTAGAGTATCTAGAGCTCTTTCAATCTCTGTTCTAAGTGATTCATGTAAAAGTTGTCTATCTGGATTTGGTGATTCTCCACTATTAAGAACATCATAAAGATTAGAATCTTCTCCTTCAACTAAAGGTGCATCCATTGAGACGTGTCTACCAGAATTCTTTAGAGACTCTTTTACATCATTGACTGTCATGTCAAGTTCTTTTGCTATTTCTTCTGCTGAAGGTGCTCTTTCGTGAGCTTGTTCAAGAAATGCATAAGTTTTATTGATTTTATTAATTGATCCAATTTTATTAAGGGGAAGTCTTACAATTCTAGATTGTTCAGCTAGTGCTTGAAGTATAGATTGTCTAATCCACCATACAGCATATGAGATAAACTTAAATCCTCTAGTTTCATCGAATCTCTGAGCAGCTTTAATAAGACCAAGATTACCCTCGTTGATCAAATCTGGGAGAGTTAAACCTTGATTTTGATATTGTTTAGCAACTGAAACAACAAATCTTAAGTTAGCTTTGGTAAGTTTCTCAAGAGCAAACTGATCACCCTTTTTTATTCTTTGAGCTAATTCAACTTCTTCTTCTGCAGTAATTAAATCTACCTTTCCAATTTCTTGAAGATATTTGTCCAGAGAGGCAGTCTCTCTGTTAGTTACTTGTTTTGTTATCTTTAATTGTCTCATAGACTATATATTGCCACAAAAATTGTTCCAAAATGAAAAAAAAACTATTTTCTTTCAAGAAGAACTTTTCTAGAAACTTTTTGTTTTCTAGTTCTTTTATCTATTCCCATGTATTTAACTTCAATTTGATCACCTAGATTTAAGTACTCAGTAACTTTTTCAACTCTTTCCCATGCAATTTCTGATACATGAAGAAGAACTTCTTTTCCAGGAACAAATTCTACTACAGCTCCAAAATCTAATATTTTGACAACAGTTACTTTATAAACTTCATCAATAACAGGTTGAAAAATTATATTTTTAATTCTTTCAATAGCGTTATCAATTTTTTCTTGATCAATACCCAAAATTTCAACAACACCAACCTCATCTCTTTCATTAATCACAATAGTTGTATCACTTTCTTTTTGAAGTTCTTGGATCATTTTTCCACCAGGACCTATAACTGCACCTATGAAATCTTTAGGAATTTCCATATTAACCATTTTTGGTGCATGAGCCTTAACAGTTTCATTTGGTTTATTTATAGAGCTATCTAATTTATCAAGTATTTCAAGTCTTCCTTTTTTAGCTTGATGTAATGCTTCCACTAGGATTTCATATTTTAATCCTTTTATTTTAATATCCATTTGACAAGCTGTAATACCTTCTTTAGTTCCTGTTACCTTAAAATCCATATCTCCTAAGTGATCTTCATCTCCTAAGATATCTGATAGTACAGCATATTTATCACCTTCACTAATAAGTCCCATGGCTATACCAGAAACATTACTTTTAATTTTTATACCAGCATCCATTAAAGCTAGTGATCCAGCACATACTGAGGCCATTGAAGATGAACCATTAGATTCTAGTATCTCAGATACGATTCTTACAGTATAAGGACAATCTTCTGGCATTACCTTCTCAAGAGCCCTTTGTGCTAACATTCCATGTCCAATTTCTCTTCTGGAAGTACCTCTTAAAGGTCTAGCTTCTCCCGTTGAGAATGGTGGAAAATTATAATGTAAATAAAATCTTTCTTCAGATTGATTTGTTGGCATGTCAATCATATTAACTTCTCTACTTGTTCCAAGTGTAACAGATGCAAGTGATTGTGTTTCACCCCTAGTAAAAACTGCAGAACCATGAGTGGATGGAAGATAGCCTACTTCTGTCCATATATCTCTTATATCCTCAGTCTTTCTACCGTCAAGTCTAATACCATCATTTAAAACTAGGTCTCTTATTGCTTTCTTCTGAGCTTTATAGAAGTAGTTAGTAATTAAATCTTTCTTTTCTTCTAATGTTTCTTCATCATAACATTCAATCAGTTCTTCTTTTAATAGACTAAAGTGTTCACTTCTTTCATTTTTAGAAAGTCCCTTCTTAGCTATATCATATGATTTTTGATAAACTTTCTTTGAAATTTCAGCTTCTAGTTCAGAGTCTTCTTCTGCTCCATCATATTCTCTTTTATCTGAACTAACACCAACCATTTTGATCAGCTTTTTTTGCGCTTCAATATGTTTCTTCACTTCCTCATGAGCAAATTTTATTGCATCAGCCATTTCTTCTTCAGAAATTTCATTAAATTCTCCTTCGACCATAACTACAGAGTCTTCAGAAGCACCAACCATGATATCAATGTCTGATTCTGCTAACTCACTCCTAGAAGGATTTATTTTAAAATCACCATCAATTCTACCCACCCTTACCTCAGAAATTGGCCCATCAAAAGGAATGTCTGATAATGATAAAGCTGCAGAAGCTGCCAATCCTACTAGAGCATCAGGCATTACATTTTCATCACTAGACATAAGCTGAATCATAACTTGAGTCTCTGAGTGGTAATCTTTAGGAAATAGTGGACGTAAAACTCTATCAACTATTCTCATTGTAAGAACCTCTTCACTACTTGGTCTAGCTTCTCTTTTAAAGAATCCGCCAGGAAATCGACCTGCAGAGGCAAATTTTTCTCTGTAATCCACTGTTAGTGGAAGAAAATCTAAGGATGATGAACCATAGCTTGAAACTACAGTTGATAAAAGCATACAGTCACCCATTCTTACAACGACTGATCCATGAGCTTGTTTTGCAAGTTTACCAGTTTCGATAGTAATTTCTCTACCGTCTGATAATGATATTGTTTGTGATAAAGGTTTTGGAATCATAATTTAGTTTTGGTTATTATTTATTGTTGTGTGTATGTAGACAACCAAACTAAAAATGCTATTTTCTGATACCTAATTTTTTAATTATTTCACGGTATCTTTCAATGTCTGTTTTCTTAAGGTACTCAAGTAAATTTCTTCTCTTACCAACCATTTTAACAAGAGACTTCTCTGTGTTAAAATCTTTTGCATTAACTTTCAAATGGCTAGATAAATCATCTATTCTTTTAGTAAAAAGTGCAATTTGGCTTTCAGAAGAACCAGAGTCTTTCTTGTTCTTTCCGAACTCTTTAAAAATTTCTTCTTTCTTAAGTACTGTCATTCAATTAATTTTGAGCCGCAAATATAGTAGAATATATTTAGAAAATTAAATTATTTATCCTTATTTACGAAGGGGATTATTTTGAATTAAATCTATATAAAGGTTTATTTTCTTTTTTAAATCTTTTCTGTGAGTTATAAAATCAAGAAAGCCTTTTTCGAGAAGAAATTCACTTTTTTGGAATCCTTCTGGTAATTCTTGTCCAGTAGTATCTTTAACAACTCTTGGCCCAGCAAAAGCAATAAGAGCTTTTGGTTCAGCTATATTTATATCTCCTAGCATTGCAAAGGAAGCAGTAGTTCCACCAGTTGTTGGATCAGTACATAATGAGATATATGGTAATTTAGCTTCAGACAAGTCATTTAATTTTGCTGAAGTTTTGGCCATTTGCATTAATGAAGTAGCAGATTCCATCATTCTTGCACCTCCGGACTTTGAAATAGCAACCAAAGGACACTTTTTTTTGATTGCATAGTCAATTGAAAGAGATATTTTTTCACCTACAACAGATCCCATGGACCCCCCAATAAATTTAAAATCCATACAAGCAATAACGATATCTTTTCCAAATGATTTCCCAAAACCAACTCTTATAGCTTCATTAAGATTTGTTTTTACTTTAGCATCTTTCAGTCTATCAGAATACTTTTTTTGATCTTGAAATTTTAAAAAATCGATGGAAGTCATTCCGGAACTTATTTCTCTAAATTTATCATCAAAAAGTATTTCAAAGTATTCTTTACTTCCTATATGAACATGATAATCATCTTCAGGACTAACATACTTATTTTCAGCTAGTTCCTTAGTTTCTATTATTTTTCCTGTGGGAGTTTTATACCAAAGACCAGCTGGAATATCTTTCTTTTCCTTAGTCTTAGTATTAATATTTTTATTTGTTCTTTTGAACCAACTCATCTCTATGGAGTTTAGTCTAAGGTATTGATATTATTTAAATCTTCAAAAGCTTTGATTAATCTAGCTTTGAATGTTTCTTCTCCCTTTCTTAACCATGCTCTTGGATCGTAGTATTTTTTGTTAGGATTCTCATTTCCTTCAGGGTTACCAATTTGAGTCATAAGATAATCTTTCTTGTCAATCATGTAATCTCTTATACCTTCAGTAAATGCATATTGAAGGTCAGTATCAATATTCATCTTTACTACACCATAATCAATAGCCTCTCTTATTTCTTCAACTGATGAACCTGATCCTCCATGAAAAACAAAATCAAGAGAGTTGTGTGAAATATTAAATTTTTTTGAAACATATTCTTGAGAATTTTTAAGAATTTTAGGTGTCAATTTTACATTTCCTGGCTTGTAAACTCCGTGAACATTACCAAATGCAGCGGCAATCATAAATTTGTCGCTAATAGATTTAAGCTCAGAATATGCATAAGCTACTTCTTCTGGTTGTGTGTATAACTTTGATGAATCAATATCAGAGTTATCAACTCCATCTTCTTCACCTCCTGTCACACCTAGTTCAATTTCTAGAGTCATATCAAGATCTGTCATCTTTTTAAGGTATTCTTTGCAAGTAGCAATATTTTCTTCAATTGGCTCTTCAGATAAATCAATCATATGAGATGAAAATAGTGGATATCCATTTTTATTAAAAAATCCTTTTCCGTATTCGAGCAAACCATCTATCCATGGAAGTAATTTTCGAGAACAATGATCTGTGTGAATTATTACTTTTGAGTTGTAATCGTCAATAGTTTTGTGAATATGATATGCTCCAGCTATAGAGCCTGATATAGAAGTATTAAAGCCATTTTTTGGCATTCCTTTACCAGCAATAAACTGAGAACCTCCATTAGAAAATTGAATAATCACAGGACTATTTAATTCGGATGCAGTTTCAAGAACTGAATTTATAGTATTTGTCCCTGATACATTAATTGCAGGAAGAGCAAATTTTTTCTGTTTAGCAAGTTTATATAATTCTTGATTATTTTTTCCGAAGATGAAGTTGTTTTTCAAAATGAATATGTATTAAATTTTGTCAAAAATATTAAACTTATTTTTAAAAAGGGTAATTAATACCAATATTAAATACAGCCTTATTTAAACTAAAATCTCTAAACCATCTATTGCTTTTTTCTTTAGCAGGATTATAAGTCTTAAAAGCAGTATCAAGTCTAAGAACAAAAAAATTGAAATCATATCTTAAGCCAAAACCGGTACCTATTGCTAATTCACTTAAATCTGACAAATTATTAAATGTCATTGAGTCATCTTCTACATTATCATTTACATTCCAAATATTACCAAAATCAATAAAAAATGCTCCATTAAGATTACCAGAGATTTTGTTTCTATATTCTAAATTAAACGCAATTTTTAAGTTAGCCTCATTAAAATCATTAATATTACTACTGCTTCCAGGTCCAAGTTTATAGGCCTTCCATGCTCTATTATCATTTGATCCTCCAGCATAATATGATCTTGTAAATGGAATATAATTTGAATTACCATAAGGTATGGCTATACCTGTAAAAGCTCTAAAAGCAAACACATCTCCATTATTTAAAAGGATATGCTTTATGTAATTAATTTCAGCTTTGGTATACTGAGAAGGTAGAATATTTGAAATTTCAACTTTATTATTTGAATTTAAATTTCTACCCCTAAGTAATTCATTGAATAGGTTTCCAACCATCTCAAATTTAAATCTTAATTGAGAAAAGTTTTCATCTAAAAAATTTTCTTGAGTATTTCGATTTACTGTAATAGACGAACCAATGATTATATTATTTTCAGTCAATCTTTCTTTTCTTTCCAGTATTGAATTAACATTTTTATAAAAATCAGTACCTGAGTCAAGAGAAGTCTCATTATTAAGTACTTGATTTATAAATAGATCAGATCCCTCAGGAATAATTAAGTCACCATTTTGATCAATTAATGATTGATCTATGTTATATAGAGATGATATATAATTTAATTTATCATAAGAGTTTTTATAGACATTAAAGTAATTTGATATGTTTTGATTATTTACATATTCAAAGTCAAGTAATTTAAAATTTATTTTAGAGTATTTTGTAGGATTCCAGTTAACTTCATAAATTCCACTGTAATATTGTTTATCTAGACCAATGTTTTTTTGAACTGTAGATCCAACTATTATATTTGTAATAGGATTCATGTCCTTTCTTAATATCCATTCTGCTTTAAAAGGAAGAACTGCTCTTGGAATTCTTAAATTTAAATTTCCTCCCAATTCAAATAAATTAAAAAAAGAATCACTTGGATCACCTATATCTTTTGAAGCACCAATAGAGTTATTAAGATTCAGCGAAAGATTTTCAGTACCTCTAAATATATTCCTTATATTAAAATTTGTACCAAAAGAAATTCCGAAATCTTCAATATTGGAATGAGTAAAATCTAGATCAAATCCTAAGCTAAACCTATCTCGTGGTAGAAGATATATTGAGGATAAAAGAGAATCTTTAACGTCTTCCATTATAATTCTGGGGTATTTAAATGCTCCTAAATTAGAATAATATCTTGAAGTTAATAGCTTCTTATCTTCACTATAATCCTCACCTTTCTTGTAAAAAATTGGCTCAATTAGTGATTTTGGACTATAATTTAAATTCCCTTTAGAAAATATCTTAACACCATTATAATTAATAGAATCTGTGAATGAACCAATATTTGATAACTCATCCAACGTTTCAACATAAATATTTATATCGTTGATTTTTTTAATTTGATATAATTTTTCTTCATTAGGATTTTTTATACTTATAATTAAAGGAATTTTCTTATTAACTCCTGTGCTATCAATTAACACATTATAGTTTATGCTTCTTTGTTGAAAATCATATATTCCATTATTTTTAAATATATTCACAAGTCTATCTCTCTCTAATATTAATTTGTTTATTGAAAAGTATTCATTCTGCTTTAATATGCTTGATTTTTGGTTTACACTAATTAATGAGTCTATATCTTTAGACTTAACATTGATTGAAATAGAATCAATTAGATATCTAGTGTTAGTAGTGACACTATATTTTATTTTAGCTTGATTTTCATTAATTATTGTATCAGCATAAACATTTGAATCAAAATATCCTTCATTTTTATAATATTGCTTTAATCTTTGAATGTTTTGATTAACATCTAAATCATTAATTTTTATTGGTTCTTTCCCCAATTTTTTTAAAAAATCATTAAACGAACTGTTATATCTTTTAAGTTCAGTTATTTGTTTTTCAGATAATAGTTTACTAAGTCTTTTATATCTATTAGGTTTTTTATAAAGCCATTTTTCAAAATTTTTATTCGGATCATTACTAGCTAGATTATATATAGATAATCCAAGTGGATATCCAAAAACTTTATTAGTAGGGGAGTTTGGTTGAATAAGTAATTTAATAGGATTTCTTTTAATGATACTATCATTAAGCTCAAAAATATTTTCAGTCAGTATTGGATCTTCAAAATTTTGATAAATACTTGAACTACATCCATTTACAAATAATGTAATTGTAAATAAATAAAACAGGGAAAGGTATTTATTTGAAGACAATTTTTTTTTGCTAAATTACATCTTTTAGCTTAAAAACTTCTTTGTCTTACTAATTCAAATATAACAGCTGAAAAAGCTACAGATACATTAAGTGAGTCAATTTTTGAGCTAATAGGTATTTTTATTACATCACTAGATAGACCTAATATGCTTTTTGAAATTCCTCTATCTTCAGACCCTAGAATTAAACCTACAGACTTTTTAAAATCAACTTCATATATTGTTTTTTCTGCTTTTTCTGAAAGACTAATTATTTCTACATTTATTGAGTTTAAATATAGTATTGCATCTTTTATATTACTTACCCTAGCAATAGGTATTTTAAAAACTCCTCCAGAGGAAGTTTTTACAACATCAGCATTAATAGGGGCAGAGTTATTTTGAGAAATAATTATGCCATCAATGTCTGCTGCAACACTAGTTCTTATTATTGCTCCAAAGTTTCTTGTGTCTGTAACTCCATCAAGTAACAAGTATGTTTTTGGAGATTTTTCATCAAAAGTGGATGAAATTAAATCTTCTATAGATAATAATGAAACTGGAGATAAAACAGCTACAGCGCCTTGATGGTTTTTATCACTGTATTTCTTAAACTTTTCTTTAGGTACAAAAGAAGATTTTATATTCTTTCTTTCAAGAAGAATAATCAATGATCTAAATAAACTACTTTGAGGGGAATCAGATTTTAATAAGTATACTTTAGAAATTTCTTTTGATGATTCTATAGCCTCAATAATGCTTCTAATACCATAAATTTCAACTTGTTTCTCCATATATGTATAAAAAAAAAGGAGGTTAAAAAACCTCCTTTTTATTAAAATAGTTTTATCAAATTTAATTACAGATGTTCAGAGCTTTAAACCCTACTGCTGGACTTGCTCCGTCCGATAATGCAGTTTGGCCATTAGCACCATTTAAATCTGTCCATTCAACTTGATATGTAACTTCACTATCCCAATCACCTGATGTGAAAGCAATACCAAGTGTTGAAGCTGATGCAGGTACAGTAATAGTTTTAGAAACGTCAGAACCACTAGGCATCGAAATGACTGTAGTTACTCCGTCTACTGTAAACTCAACTGTTGCACCGTTCCAACCATCACCGAAGCTATCATTACCATTAATGGTATAGATACCTGCTACAGATCCAGTATTGTTAGCATCAAATCTACATCCAATAATTAATGGATATTGAAAAGGTGATCTAAAATATGACTGAGTCATAGACCCAGTTACACCTGATCTTGAATAAGATTTTCCATTAGTAAGATTTAATTGAAATCTCACAGTAACAACATCGTTTCCACTAAAGCTAGAGATACCCATGGCACCTAGAGCTGCATTTAATGAAAGTGATACGTCAAATCTTGGAAGTCCTACAGGACCTTCTGTCATTGCTGATCTATCAATAGTTTGGTATAGAACTTCAGCACCTCCGTTGTATGATAAATACATTTCAACATTTTGAGTTAATGCACCCGATTCTGGATCGTGTGGCTCAAATGTCCAGTTTACAACTGAAGTACCAGGCGTTGCTGCTTGAAATTCACCAGATTTAGAAATCTGTCTAAGCGCTGCACCTTGTTCGTACTCACTAAGCATGTAGTCAGTCATCATCTCGTAACCACCATATTCATCAGAACCGTATTCTTTTGAACATGAAACTACAAGAGCAATTAAAGTTATATATATAAATAATTTTTTCATGATTTTATAGTTTTAGTCGACCGATGGTCCGTTAGAGTTCCAAAATACTCTTCCTGATACATCAGATTTCTGATTTACATTAGAGTTATTAGCCGCAAGATTCTGTGGATACCACATAGATAAAGGGAATTGCCCTGGATCTGGTTCAATCATCGGTTGAAGGTTTTGTGGATAACCATTTCTTCTGTAAGAATTATAGTTTTCAATTCCACCTCCTTGTGATGCTATCCAATATTCTTCAGCCCAAAGCTCAAGCTTTGCACCTAATGAAGAAGCTGCAGTCCAATCAGCAGCAAAATTTGCGATATAAGAATCAATTGAAGCTGCATCCATTGATGGAGCACCTGCGATATCATCTACTTTATTCATACTAGATCTTATTCCAGCAAGAGTTTCAGTAGTTGGATCACCACCTGTCATAACTGCTACTTCAGCATTCATAAAATGCATCCATGAGTTAAGTAATATAGGAGTAATTCCAAGTCCACCTAAACCATCACCTAAACCAAGTGATAAGTAGCTTGAGTCATCAAAAGCACCACCTGCAGGATAAACACCCGCTATAGTTCTTTTAAATCCATCTGGTGGAATACCTTCATCGTTTCCGTGATCTCTTCCCCAATATCCTTCAGTAAGGTTACAATATAGCCCGTAAGCTACTCTGTGAGGTTCAATGTAAAAACCAGGTACACTACATTCTAAGCTAACCTCATCAACTGGACCATCTGTTCCAGGAGTTGCAGAAACTTGTCTGTAAAATATATAGTTAATACGTGGATCTCTCATTCCATTTCTACCAACCATCATACGATTCATATACCAGTTTGACTGATATACTCCTGCTCCAGTATTTGAATAGCTAGAACGGTACATAGGATGTCTGTTATCAGGGTTAATTGCATTAGTACCCCATTGGAATTGGAAATCATCTGAACTATCAGTTATATAGTTTGTGATTGAGTTATAACCTGCGTAATCTCCTAAATTTAAGAGTGCTTTTTTCTTTATACTATTAGCTGCTTTAATCCAACCAGATGCATCTCCACCATAGTACATATCGTACTGAGGAGAAGCTCCACCTTGACTAAAGTTGTTAATAGCAGAATCAAGCATAGCAAGTGCTGCATTATATACAGATTGACCTGAATCCAATGCTGGATTTAGATTTTCTGCACCTAATAATGCCTCGCTGTAAGGAATATCACCAAAGAAATCTACAAGAGTTAATAATGTATAAGCTTGAATAACCTCACCCATACCAATATAGTATGTAAGGCCACTTTCAGCAGCTAATGTTTTCATTACTCTTATATCTTCACCCATTTGTTGATATGCCTGTGACCATGTTCCTGAAAATGAATTCGGAGAATATGCATCACGATACAATCTTTCACCACCTAATTGGTTAATTCTAGTTAATCTAGAACCTACACCACTTAATCCATTAACCATATAAGCAAAATCAACTTGGATTTCGTTAATGAATAAGTCAGCACCTGCCTGTGAAGGACTTAGTGCATTAGGGTTAGAAGATAGATCTAACTCAGTAGTTTCACATGAGCTTAATACTAGTAGACTAGTTAAAGCTAAAATTGAAATTTTGTTTAAAGTTTTCATAATCTTTTAAATATTTGAATTAGAATGTTAGTTTTAAACTGACACCGTATTTCTTAGCACTAACACCATTGAAGTATTCAAAACCACCTCCATTACCAACACCTAAACCGGCGATGTTTGGATCATAGTTTGTACCTTCAGGAGTATTATATGCGTCATACCATAGGTTAAAACCTTGCGCAGTTAATGAAGCCGCTCCAAATGGAGTTCTATCTAGCCATTTTTTTGGCACGTCATAAGAAAGTGAAATTTCACTCAATCTTAAAACACTAGCATCCCACGTTCTTAATTCATCTGGACCTACAATTAGGTTTCCGAAATAAGTTGTCGCGTTATCAATCATCTTGTTATTTACAGAACCATCAGAAAGAACACCAGGTAATATATATGGTAATTCTCTATCAACAGTATCTGTAGTTATACCTCTACCAAGTAGTGTCATCATATAACTTGAGTACATATCACCACCAATTGTGGCGTTAAATAGAAAGCCAAATGATAGGTTTCCATATGAAATGGTGTTTGCAACGTTTGCAATGAAATCAGGGTTATAGTCACCAATTAAAGCATATTTATTAGTCTTGTAATTAGTATCATTGTTACTAGTATAACTACCTGAAGCATCAATTAATGGTCTACCTGAGGCATCTCTACCAACAGAAGTTCCAATCATTGATGTTAATGGTAATCCTACAATAGCAGCATTTCCTAGAGATCCGAATCCAGCATAAGTAATTTGATCAGTATTTTGTCCTAAATCAACAACTACCGATTGGTTAGTTGTATAGTTTATAGCTGTACTCCAGTTAAACTTATCACCTCTAATCCAATTAAGGTTAAGATCTACTTCCCAACCAGTTGCATCAATTTGACCAATGTTAGTACTTGTTATGGTATAACCTGTTGATGGATCTAAAGGTTGGTCTATAATAAGATCGTTAGTTGTTCTGTTGAAGTAAGAAATTTCAGCACTTAATCTATTATCAAATAGATTAGCTTCGATTCCAAACTCAAGTTCTTCAAGTAATTCAGGTTTTAATGCTGTATTACCAAGTCTTGAACCAGTCGTATTTGATGTTACATCAACTCCGTCTATTCTAAAACTTTTTGTATCTAAGTTAAGTGTAGATGCGATTGGATATCCACCTGGGAATGTCGCAGACGTACCATAACTAGCTCTAACTTTCAAGAAATCAACAGGTAAGTTACCAAAGTCTAAAATTGAACTTGGTACAAATGCTATACTAGCAGAAGGATAGGTAATAGATCTATTTTCTTCTGATAGGTTAGATACCCAGTCAGTTCTAGTTGCTAAAGTTATATACAAGTAATTTTGATAATCTAGAGACGCTTGGCCAAATACACCAAGTGTGTTTTTACTTCCATAATACTCAATTTCTTCTTGATTATTAAAGTTGAAATGTCTTAATACGTTAAATACATTTTGTCCAGTACTTCTTGTACCATTTCTGTCGTATTCTTCACCAATAGATTCAGCACCAACATTAAATGTCATTGACCAATCACTATCAAGTTCATAGTCACCGTTAATTAATATCTTATGGTTAAAAATACTAGATGTATTGTTAAACTTTTCGTAGAAACCAGATTGTGTTTCAACACTTCCGTCTACACCACCTTTATTTTGGTAACTTGTGTTATCTTCACTGTACACATCATAACCATATCCATAAACAACATTTAAGTTATCAGAGATATCATATTGTACTGTTGTACCACCATATACCCTATGAGTTGCTTGTGCATCTTGAGTATTATTAACAGTCCAAAGCGGATGTTGAATACCATTTGAAGATCTATAGTATATAGATGCTCCAGTAATAGGGTGAGCATAAGGTAATTGAGCTATACCAACAGATCTTGGAGTATAGAATACATTACCATATAATGAAGAGTCAGAACTACCACTACTATATGCCGCAGCAATAGGAGGTGATTTAAAATCAACAAATGAATAGTTAAGCGTACCGGCAACAGTAATTTTATTTGATAAAACAGCTCTACCACCGAAACTTAAGGTGTTTCTTCTTAGAGAGTTTCCAGGAGTAAATCCTTGATCATCTAAATTACCATAGTTAACGTTATAACTCACTTTACCGTCATCGCTTTGACCTCTAAAGGCAATGTTTGTATTAACAATGCTTCCAGGTTGGAATAAGTCACCAACACTATCGTAAGGCTTCCATTCCCATAGAGAATCCATAGATAAACCTAATAAAGGTAATAGATCTCTTGAAAGGAACCTTGCATTTAAGTTGCTGTTGTATGGGTGTTTTAGAAATCCAGGTTGTCCTGAAACCGCACCGTTAATCTGAGATTGTTTACCCCATCCTGCTGGACCACCTTCGTCGAAACTAGGTCCCCAGTTGGAGAAATACCAACCAAAGTTTTGGTTAAAACCGTTACCATACTGCATTTGATAATCTGGCTTCATAGCAAGCTCGTTAGAGAAGTAAGATGTGTTTATCGTTACTTCATTTTTTAGAGCATTTGTACCTGAAGCAGTAGATCCGGCTTTTGTAGTAATTAAAATTACACCGTTTCTACCTTGCGATCCATAAAGAGTAGCCGCAGCTAGACCTTTAAGAACGTTAACAGATTCAATATTATTTGGATCTAGATCTAGGAATCTTGACGAACCATTGTTACCTGAGGTGAACGATCCTTGTGAGTTAGTCTCACTTTGGAAAGGCACACCATCAACAACAAATAATGGTTGGTTAGATGAACTAAAGGTACTTAGACCTCTAATTATCACACTAGTTCCTGACCCAGAAATACCACCTTGATTTGTTACCTGAACCCCTGAGGCTTTACCAGACAGAACACGTGCAACATCACCAGAAGCTCTACTTTCGATTTGACTTTCGTCAACCTCAGATACAGCATATCCTAGTGCACGTTTTTCTCTAGTAATACCTAAACTGGTTACGATAACTTCTTCAAGTTGATTACCTAGGGAAAGACTCACATTAATGACGTTGCCTGATCCAACAGCTATTGCTGATGTTTCATAACCAACGAAACTGAATTCCAGAGACTGGCCTTCAGATACATTAATAGAAAAGTTCCCATCGAAATCAGTGGTTACACCAGTAGTTGTACCCTGAACAAGAACAGTAGCTCCCGGTAAAGGAAGACCATCAGGATCAGAAACAACACCAGTTACTGTCTTCTGAGCAAACGACAGTTGAGTCGTTAGCAAGAAAACCACTAGTAATCTGAATAAGCTTTTCATACTTAGTTATTTAGTTATTAATAAATTTTTGTTAAAATTTTCTTAAATTTTTCGTAAATGCTAAGTTACATCATTAATCCAGAAAAAAAAGGAACTTATAAAGTTTCTTAGAAAAAAGTTAAAAAAAACGAGATTATTTTAATAAAAAAGAGAAGAATTTAAGAATATGGTAAAGAAGTATATAAAATATTACGATATTCTTAGTAAAACTATAAATTCTCTGCGAATTCAAAAATTCTAACAATTGAGCTTAGCTCACTAACTTTTAGCTTTTCAGATTTTATAAATTTCTTAATCTTGTCTGAATTGGATTTAAAGTAGTTGATTATAGACTTTTTACTTTGTTTAAGTTTAACTGGTGTATCACCATTAGAGCTAATATAAAGTTCTTCACTTTCAACATACCTTGGAGGAAAAGAGTTTTCTAAAGATGTTCTAGCAATTTTAGCCTCCATGAAAGTTTTCTTTCTTTTTAAGTATAACTTGTTGTTTTCACCATTAAAAATATTTACAAGATATCCTATATAAGCATTGCCAGACTCAAGTCTGTATGGAAGATACTCATATCTATCACCATTAATAAGTGGAATTACATCTGCACTTTTTAGTAAAATAACATCAGTTTCTTTTTGGTATTGAGTATCTGCCATTTCAATTTCATCTCTAAAAGCATTGTATCTCATATATCCAGTGTCATTCAACTCTTTTCCAAAGTATTCAAGTTTAGCAACTTTAAAATCTTTGTTAAAATAATGGCTTCCTTGAACATTCAATGGTTGAGCTATTTTTGGAGATCTGTTACCAAAGTCAATCATAGCTTGCTGAACATTGTCTGTCAGTACTCCAAGACCTTCTTGGGAATTAACAGTTGATAAAAATAGAATAAAAATAAGAGTGAATAATTTTTTCATTTTAAATATTTTCATGGCAAACTTAATTATAATTATTAAAAAAATTAATTATTGGGGTTAGTATTTAACATTTAATTAAATATGTGCTTATTTGTAATTAAATTTTAGAAAAAGTTTAAAAAATATCAATTTGATTATTTAATAAATCCTCTAAATTTTCTTCTTCTCTTATTTTTTTAATTTTATCATCATGTATACATAGCTCAGCAGGTCTTAATCTACTATTGTAGTTGCTAGACATATTATATCCATAAGCTCCTGCATTTTTAAAACAAAGAATATCATCTTTTGAAATTTTAGAAATCATTCTTTTTTCAGCAAAGGTGTCTTTCTCACATATGTAGCCAACAACTGTATACTCTACTTTTGGATCATTAGGATTTGATAAATTAATTACTTCATGATATGATTTATATAGAGTAGGTCTTATAAAGTGATTAAATCCTGAGTTAACTTGAGCAAAATAATTATTTTTTGATTTTTTGATGTAATTCACTTTAGTAATGAAATGTCCTGATTCACTTACTAGATATTTACCGGGTTCAAAAATAAGCTTCAATTCTCTTCCCGTAATATTTTTAAATTTCTTGTATTCCAAGTCTATTACTTTTGCGTAATCTTTAAGATTGGTCTCGGTATCTCCAGAAAAGTAAGGGATCTTAATTCCTCCTCCCAAATCAATACTTTCAATTCTTTGGAATTTAGTTGCAATTGAAAATATTTTTTTAATTCCTTCATCAAATTGATTGTTTTTGATAATATCGCTTCCTGTGTGAATATGAAGGCCGGTGACTTTGATTTTGCCCTTTTCATCCATTTTAATTAAATCTTTGATAAATTCTTCAGGTATTCCAAATTTAGAATCAGAGTGTCCAACGCTAATATTTTCATTACCGCCTGCATATACTCCGGGATTAATTCTAATTGATATTGGGTGGTTTGGGTATTGTTCTGAAAAATCTTTGATTGACTCAAAACTATCAAGATTTATTTTTACTCCTAGAGATTTTGCCTCGATAATTTCTGAAAATTCAACTCCATTAGGGGTATAAAGAATTTCATCCTTATTAAAGCCACATTTAATACCAATTTTAATTTCTTCTATTGACACAGCGTCAAGACCCATACCTAGATTCCTTATGAATTTCAGTATAGAAATATTAGATAGAGATTTAGAGGCAAAATGAATTTTGTAGTTATCTAAATTTTTGAATGCATTTTGAAGTTTTTTGTATTGATTTTCAATTATTGATAAGTCGTAGACATATACTGGAGTTCCAAAATTTGAAGCAGCTTCTTTAAGTTTTTTAATATTCATAAAATGAATTTAAGACTAAATATAAATCTGATTTTAAATAATTCAAATTTCTTAAGTTTTGTAGTTATATTTGTCGGCATGAATTTACATGAATATCAAGGTAAACAATTACTAGAAAAATTTAATGTTTCAATACAAAAAGGCTATGTAGCTAATTCTCCTGAAGAAGCTGTTGAATTTGCTAAAAAACTTTCAAATGAAACAGGAACAAATATTTTTGTAATTAAAGCTCAAATTCATGCTGGTGGAAGAGGAAAGGGTGGTGGAGTGAAAATTGCAAAAAGTCTTGAGGATGTTAAGAGTATATCTTCAGAAATTATAGGCATGAATCTTATTACTCCTCAAACTTCCAAGGAGGGTAAGCTAGTTAGAAAAGTTCTTGTTGCAGAAGATGTTTATTATGATGGTGATGCTGATAGAAAAGAATTTTATATCTCAGTTCTTCTAAATAGATCAACATCAAAGAATATGATTGTCTATTCAACTGAGGGTGGAGTTGATATTGAGGCTGTAGCTGAGAATACGCCTGATTTAATTTTTAATGAAGAAATTGATCCTGGCATGGGCATTCTTCCTTTTCAAGCAAGAAAAATTGCATTTAATTTTGGTTTAAAGGGGGTTGCATTTAAAAACATGACCAAGTTTGTTACAAATCTTTATAATGCATATTCAAAATCTGATGCATCTTTATTTGAGATAAATCCTGTTTTGAAGGCATCTGATGATAAAATAATAGCAGTAGATTCTAAAGTTACAATTGATGAAAATGCTCTTTTTAGACATAAAGACTATGAGTCAATGAGAGATTTAAATGAAGAGAACCCAGTTGAAGTTGAGGCTAGAGAAAATGGTCTTAACTATGTTGACTTAGATGGTAATGTTGGTTGTATGGTTAATGGAGCTGGTCTTGCAATGGCTACTATGGATCTAATTAAGCTTGCGGGTGGAGAACCAGCTAACTTCCTTGATGTTGGTGGAACTGCTGACTCAGATAGAGTTGAAAAAGCCTTTAGACTTATTCTCCAGGATCCTAACGTTAAAGCAATATTGGTAAACATATTTGGAGGTATAGTGAGATGTGATCGTGTAGCTGAAGGTATCGTTTCTGCTTATAAAAATTTAGATAATATTAATGTCCCTATCATTGTTAGACTTCAGGGGACAAATGCTGATAAAGCAAAAGAGATAATTGATAGTTCTGGTCTAAATGTTCTATCTGCAACAGCTTTTGATGAGGCAGCTAATAAAGTTCAATCTGCCATTAACTGACACAAAGTCACTCTTTTTTATTTTTTAACGCCATTTTGTCATCATTTATTGAATGGTATTCTATTTGACTATTATTTAATGAATTTATAATTCAAATTGTTTAACTAAAAAATAAAATTATGAGAATAGTAAAATATAATAATAACAATGTTTATCCTTCATTAATGAATGATTTTTTTAATGATGACTTTGGAATGAATCTAATTGGTAGAAATCATTCTGTTCCATCTGTTAATTCAATTGAAAATAATGATTCTTTTGAAATTGATCTGGCTGTACCTGGAATGAAGAAAGATGATTTTACAATTGAACTAAATGATAAAGTTTTAATCATTTCATCTGAAAACACTAATTCTAATGGAAATGATAATATGAGATTAAATGAATTTAATTACTCATCATTTCAAAGATCGTTTAGAGTTCCTGAATCTGTTTCGCTTGATAAGATTAAGGCTAATTATAAAAATGGGATCCTAAAAATTAAATTACCAAAGAAAAAGGATAGTATAACTAAGCCTAACAGAGTAATAGACATAGGTTAATCCTTCAGGTTAATAATCTTTAAATTAGGTGCACTTTGTGCACCTTTTTTATTTTAATTTCTTTTTTAAGAATTCTATTTTATCTCTAAGATCTGCAGCTTTAAGAAAATCTAGTTTTTTAGCTACAGTTTCCATTTCTTTTCTTAGTTCTTTTATTTTACTTTCTATTTGGTTTTTATTATGATAACTTTTAATCTCTTCTTCAAAGTCCTCATAATTAGTGCTTACAGTTTCAGGAATTTGTTCAAAAGTATTACTAAAAGCTTTTTCCATTTTTTTTGGAACTATATTATTTTCAATATTGTACTCTTCCTGTTTTTTTCTTCTATATTCTGTTTCTATTATTGTCTTACTCATACTTTCAGTTATTCTATCTGCATACATTATTGATTTCCCATTAATATTTCTAGCTGCTCTTCCAACAGTTTGAATTAATGACCGATGACTTCTTAAGAAACCTTCTTTATCTGCGTCTAGAATAGCTACTAAAGATACTTCTGGAAGATCTAATCCCTCTCTTAATAAATTAACACCAACTAATACATCAAAAATCCCTTTTCTCAAATTTTGCATAATTTCAACTCTATCTAGAGTATCAATATCACTATGTATATAGTTAGCTCTAATTTTTGATTTATGTAGAAATTTTGTCAACTCTTCAGCCATTCTTTTAGTTAATGTAGTTACAATAATTCTTTCATCTTTATCAACTCTCTGAATTATTTCCTCGATTAAATCATCAATTTGATTTTCAGATTTTCTTACTTCTATTATTGGATCAAGAACACCAGTTGGTCTAATTATCTGCTCAACAAATAATCCTTCAGACTTCTTTAATTCATAATCAGAAGGTGTAGCGCTTACATATAAAACATTATTTTGAATATGTTCAAATTCTTCAAATTTTAATGGTCTATTATCTAATGCAGCAGGAAGTCTAAACCCATATTGAACTAAATTTTCTTTTCTACTTCTGTCCCCTCCATACATAGCATGAACTTGAGGAATAGTTACATGGCTCTCATCTATTACCATTAAATAGTCATCTGGAAAATAATCTAATAAACAAAACGGTCTAGTACCAGGATTTCTTCCATCTAAGTATCTCGAATAATTTTCAATTCCAGAACAGTATCCAAGTTCCTTGATCATCTCAAGATCAAATTCTGTTCTTTCTCTTATTCTTTTAGCCTCTATATTTTTTTCAATTTCATCAAAATATTTTACTTGTTCATCTAAATCAAATTCAATACTATTGATTGCAGATTTAATACTTGATTCAGATGTTACAAATATCATAGCTGGAAAAATTCTCAAATTATCGAAATTTTCAATTTTATTTCCAGACAATGGATCTATTGATTCTATACTCTCAATTGTATCACCAAAGAAATTGATTCTATAATAAATATCTGAATAACTTGGAAAGATATCTACTACATCCCCTTTAACAGAAAAACTACCCCTATTTAACTCATTTATACACCTTGAGTATTGACTTTTTACAAATAAAGTTAGAAGTTTTGAGATTTGAATTTCTTCATCTACTGAGATTTTAATTACATGTTTCTTAAACTCACTTGGGTTACCAATTCCATATATACACGAAACTGATGCCACTACAATAATATCATCTCTTCCCGAAAGTAATGATGAAGTTGCACTTAGTCTATATTTTTCAATTTGTTCATTTATTGATAAATCTTTTTCAATATATAGTCCAGATGATGGAATATATGCCTCAGGTTGATAATAATCATAGTATGATACAAAATACTCAACAGCATTATTAGGAAAAAAACTTTGAAACTCTGAGTAAAGTTGAGCTGCTAATGTTTTATTATGAGCCAATACAAGTGTTGGTTTTTTTATCTCTTGGATTACGTTTGCTACGGTAAACGTTTTTCCAGAACCTGTAACACCTTGAAGAGTTACGTGTTTATGATTACTATTAAATGAATCAAGAATATTCTTGATTGCATTTGGTTGATCTCCAGTAGGGTCGAATTCTGATGTTAGTGAAAAACTCATTAATCTATCAGGTTTTCATCGTAATCTATTTCATCATCATCATTAATTCCATTAACATCAAAAATATCAGAAGGTGGAGTTTTTGGAACATCTCCAATGGAGTTTACACATTCATAGTTTTTCGTATTAATAGATTCATCAAGATCATATAACTCTATAAAAAAAGTCCAATAATTTAAAAAATCATATATATAAATAAGTTTATCACCCTTTGATAGGAAGAAATTAGAAATAGGAGTGTTATCCATGATTTGATCTTGCTCGTCTATTTTAAAGAGTTTAATTTCGTCTAACTGTTCCCAATTTTCATTTGAATGATGAAATGTTGAAATCTCCGTTGAATCAAATCCAAATTCACTTGAAATTATTTTGCTAAACTCAATAAGAGTTATATTGGAATCTATAATTATATCTCTTAAAACATCTTCCTCGACATTTAAAATTATTCTAAATTTTAGTTGCATTTGTTTTTAAATTATATAGTGATAAAAAATAAAATTGTAGTCCAATAATCAATGTTGAAATTAACAAGTGTATTGGCTGAGATGTAAATGGAAAGTGAAAGTAATACATTATTATCCCAGATAATATTTGAAGAAAAATCAATGTGTTTATAGTATAAATTAATTTTGATTTTAAATCTATCTTTTTAATTCTAAAAAAGATTAAACTATTGGTTATTACAATCGCCCAAGAGAAACTTCTATGAAAATTGAAAGTGTTTGTAATATTTTCAATCCATTTATGCTTTTCAGTATAATTAAATATTTCCATTTGTATATCGATAAATTTCCTAACCTCAGTTCCTGTAAGTGTTTGGATAAGTAATAATGCTATAGAAATTAAAATTAATATTGAAATATTTTTTGGTAAAATAGTTGGTTTGATAGGTTTTGATATAGCTAATATTGAAAATAGAATGAATAGAAGTACTATTGCCATTAACATATGAATAGTAATTGTACTTGCAGTTAGATTACTGTCAACTACTGTTTTTCCTAACCAAGCTTGAAACAAAATAGCTAGTAATGATAAAAAAGATAACCCAGTTATAATTTTTTTAGTTTTAAAAAACTTTAATGAATAAAGAAATAAAATTAATACTGATAACCCAGTAACTGCCCCAATTAATCTATTAATATATTCAATCCATGTATGATAAACATTGAACTTTGAATAATCATGCTTAATATACTTGCTCCATTTAGATTGATTAAATTCTTTTTTTGAATTAAAATCATCAATAGCATAAAAAAGATTCTCATCAAGAATAATTATTTCATCTTTATTGTATTCATAATTAGGCTTCCAGTCTAATTGGGATTTTTCAGTAGGTGGAATAAGATATCCAAAACATTTTGGCCAATCAGGACAACCCATTCCACTTCCAGTCATCCTAACTATACCACCTGCTAAAATAACTAGGTATACTATTATTATTGAAACAAGTGTTAAATTATATACTCTATTCATCTTCTAATCCTATTGATTTACCAATTTTAATCATTAAGTCTAATGCTTCATCATAGTCATTAAGAATTTCACCATCAAGGATAGCATTTTTAATTTTTTCCTTTATAATTCCAATTTCTTTACAGGGCTTAATATTAAAGTGTTTCATTATAACTTCCCCAGTTATTGGTGGTTGAAAGTTTCTTATACTATCTCTTTCTTCAACGTCTCTTATTTTCTTTCTAACAACCTTGAAGTTATTTTGATATTTAACAGACTTCTTAATGTTTTTTGTTGTTATATCTGCTTCACATAGAGTAAGTAAATCATCAATTGAATTTCCAGCATCGTAGATTAACCTTCGCACTGCTGAATCTGTTACTATATCCTCTGAAATAACTATTGGCCTTGAACTCATCATAACTATTTTCTGTACATATTTTAAAGTTTCATTGAGAGGTAGGTTTAGTCTTTCGAATATTTTTTTCACCATTTTTGATCCAATATATTCATGTCCATGAAAGGTCCATCCAATTTTTTTATCAAATTTCTTAGTTGGAGCTTTACCTACATCATGAAGAAGAGCTGCCCATCGAAGCCATATATCACTTGTATTTTTTGATATATTATCCACCACTTCAAGTGTATGATAGAAATTATCCTTATGAGTTTGACCTTCAACTTCTTCGACACCCTTCAAATCAATTAATTCTGGAATTATATCTTGAAGAAGCTTCATTTTTTCAAGATTTTTAAAACCAATGGAAGGATTCTCACACATTAAAATTTTATTGATTTCATCTGCAATTCTCTCAGGAGAAAGTATTTTTAGTCTATGAGAGTTTTCTATAATTGAGTCTTTAGTGTTTTGATCAATATTAAAATTAAGTTGAGAAGCAAATCTAACAGCTCTTAACATTCTAAGAGGATCATCTGAAAAAGTTTTATTAGGTTCTAATGGAGTTATTATAATCTTTTGTTCTAAATCGTTTAGTCCTCCAAAGGTGTCGACTAATTCTCCATATTTTTTACTATTTAGGGAGATAGCTAAAGTATTTATTGTAAAATCTCTTCTTAACATATCATCCATAAAGTCACCAGATTCTACACTAGGGTTTCTGCTATCTTTAGAATATGATTCCTTCCTTGATCCAACAAATTCGATTTGGTAATCTGCATAATTTATCATTGCAGTTCCATATCTTTTAAAAATATTGACTTTTGCACTTGAATTGATTTTTTTCTGAACAGCTTTTGCTAAATCAATTCCTGAACCAACACACATTATATCTATATCTTTCTTGACTGATCTATTAAGAATTATGTCTCTGACAAAGCCCCCAACTATATATGTTTTAAATTCTAATTTGTCAGCTGTATCAGAAATAATCTTAAAAATATCAAGATCAAGAGCGTTAAATATTTTTTCTGAGTATGATTTCATCTTAATGTTAAAAAACTTCCATCTTCTTGTAATTTTAAAATTCGTGATGATGAATAAGAATTCTTGTTTTTTTCATGTTTAACTATATAATCTACATTATTTTTAATTTTAGAAGTTATTTCACTAAAATTTAAAGGTATTTTTTCTCCTGATAGATTTGCAGAAGATGAAACAATAGGTCTGCCAAGAGATTCTATTAAGTCTATACAGAAATCATTGTTTGGGACTCTAAATGCTATAGAATTCTTATCTCCTGTGACATACTTTGAAATTTTCTTAGGATTATCAAAGATGAATGTAGTAGGCACTTCTTTAGAAATATTCTCGAGTTTATCAACTTCTCTAATTGACACATATTCTTCAATCATTTTAAAACTTGAAGCTAGACAAATTAATGATTTAGAGTATTCTCTTTTTTTTATTTTAAAAATTTTTTCTACTGCTATATCAGATAATGCGTCACATCCTATTCCCCAGATTGTGTCTGTTGGACACAAAATTGTACCCTCAAATTTTAGGACATTTACAGCATTTATGATTTCGTTATTCAATTTTTGATAATTTTACATGTAAAAGTATTGAATTTAATTCTAAAGACCTTTAATTAAAATATTCAAAAAGTTGAAATCTTGTTAAATAAGCAGCATACAAAATACATTGGCATCGATTATGGAAAAAAGAGAACAGGCATATCTATTTCTGATCATAATAAAGTCATTTCTTTTCCATTAGATACTATTGATACAAAAAAATTGATGATTTATTTAGAAGGCTTAATCCCTAATGAAAAAATAGAAAAAGTAATTATTGGTAAACCCCTTAAACTAAATAATCAAGTACATGAACTAGAAAATGATATAATTAAATTTATTAAATCATTAAAATCTATTTTTCCTAATATTATAATAGAAAGGGTAGATGAAAGATATACTTCTAAAATTTCAAATTTAATTATTAGACAATCAGGAATTAAGCAAAAAAGCAGAATGAATAAATCAATTATAGATAAAATTAGTGCATCTTTGATTCTAGAATCCTACTTAACAATGATCAATAAATGATATTCCCAGTAGTTGCATATGGAGATCCAATTTTAAAGCTAAAAGCACATGAAATTACTTCTAATGAATTTAATGATTTGGGATCATTAATTGATGATCTGTGGGAAACTATGTATAATGCTAATGGAGTAGGAATTGCAGCTCCTCAAATAGGTATTTCTAAAACTATTTTTGTTGTAGATTTTTCTTTTTTTAAAGATGAAGAAAATTTCAATGAACATGAATTGATAAATATGCAACAAGTATTTATTAATCCTGAAATTATAAAAGAAACAGGTGATGATTTTGTATATCCTGAGGGTTGTCTTAGTATTCCTAATATTACAGAAAATGTAGTTAGGAAAGAAAAACTTAAAATCAAGTTTTTGGATAAAAATTTTGAATCTCAAAAAATGAAGTGCTCAGGAATAATAGCTAGGGTAATTCAGCATGAGTATGATCATCTTCAAGGTGTTCTGTTTACAGATAAGCTTTCTTACAAAAAAAGAAAATTACTAAAACAGGAACTAAACTTAATTTCAATAGGAGACATTGAAGTAAAGTATAAAATGAGATTTTCTAAGAAATAGTGATTGAAACTTTCTTAATCTTTCTTAATCTTCCTCTCCAGAACTCAACCTTTTCGTTTATTGACTCAATTTTAGTTGAAACATTTTTAAATAATGGGTTATCACTACTTGAACTAGAGAAAAATTCTAAATTATTCTGAAATTGAATTGACTCATCTTCAAGATCTGATATTTTACGCTTAATAAAATGAATTTTTTTATTAATCTCCTCAGAATTAGCTTTTGATAATTCAAGTTCAAAATCAAAAATTAAATTATTTTTTTCATTTGTTTCAATATCTAATGATTTAATAATAGATGATATCCTCTTGAGCAAATTATTATTAAGAATATTAAAAGAATTCTTATTAACCTCTTCCATCTCATTCCATTTTAATATTAATGCATTAAATGTTTCTCTAACTTCGTCAAGAGAGAATTTCTTTTTTGAGAATTTGATTTTATCAATAAACTTAGACCTCTTGTCGTATGTTTTTTGTTCATCAACATTTACATTAATAGCACCTGACTTTAAAATATCATAGTATCTGTTAACTATAGGTTTAAACTCATCCCATAAAGAATTGGAAATTTTTCTAGGAAGATATCCAGCTTTTTTCCATTCTTCTTGAATTAGTTTTACTCTTCCTGAATTTTCAGAAATTTTATTTTTTTCAATTATATTTTTCACCTCTTCAACAAGAGCTTTCTTTATATCAATACTTTTCTTTAGTTCTCTTTTTTGATTTTTATAAAAATCATTCTTAACTGTGTTGAAATTTTTAGTAGTTATTCTGAAGTCATTCCAACTTTTTTTATTCTTATTTCTCTGAAGATTTTTAATGTTCTGAAATTCAGTTTTTAATTTCTCAAAATCTCTAATTTTATTTTGCCACTCCGAGTGAGATGTAGGATTTGAGGATGTTAACTCTCTCATTTTAACAATTACATTCTGTTTTTTCTCAAAATTAACTTGCTGAACATTAGAAATTTCTTTTTGAAAATTCTGTCTTTTAGAATGAATTTTATGTGAAGCTGCTTGAAACCTAGACCATAAATCATTACTATGCTCTCTAGCAACTGGACCTAATTCATTTTTCCATAATCTATGCAAGTCATTAAGATCTCGAGAAGCTTTTACAATGTCATTAATTTCATCTAATTTTTCTGCTCTTTCTATAATCTTTAATTTCTCCTCATAATTATGTTTATAATCAAGATCTCTAAGGTCACGGTTTAGATGAAGAAAGTCATAGAACTTTTCAACATGATGTCTGTATGTTTCCCATATGTTATTTCTTTCTGTAATGGGAACCTGACCAGTATTATGCCATTCTTCCTTAAGAATTTTGAATTTTGAATATAATTTATTTGAATTTTCATCAACAACAATTAAATCTTTAATTTTTTCAATTAATCCTTGTCTTTTTTCAAGATTTTGTTTTTGATTTGAGCTTAATTCACTGAAATATTTTCTCTTTTTATAAGAGTAATTTTTTAATGTTTGAAAAAATGTTGATTTAAGAGTTTTTGATTCTTCTGAATCTGAGTCTATCTTTTTCAGAGATAAATTTATTTTAGATCTTAAATCTTCAATTTCTTTTCTTTTGTGAAACCAATTATCAGAATTAATAAAATCTATGAAAGAAGTAACTAAATCTTCTAAATTAACTTTAGTGTTTTTAGCCTTAGCCTTTGTTTTTTTTGGTTCAGTAGATTTTGTCTTTTTAGTTCCATCTTTTTTAGATGATTTTTTTGAAGGAGATTCCTCACTACCATATTGCTTCACCCAATCCTTATATGCCTTGGTTCTTTTGTCCTTTGGCATTTCAGGAATAATTGTGGAATCTGAACTTTGCTCACCATATTTTTTCACCCAATCCTTATATGCCTTAGTTCTTTTGTCTTTTGGCATTTCAGGAACTATGTTTTTTACTGGACTTTCAGAATCCGATGAAGACTTTTTCGATTTTTTATTCGAGTCTTTCATTATGTATTATTTGTAATTATTTATCCACTAAAATTAATAAAAAAAAATTGCAATCCTATTCGAAGGTTTTTGACCATAATTTCCATGACATTTCGGCTTGAAACCTTAACATCTCATACCCATTTAATGCCTTGCAGCCAATTTCTCTACCTTTTTTCATAAAAAGAGTTTCAGAGGGATTATAGACTAAATCAAAAAAAATATTTTCTTTATTTATTATTTCATATGGAAGTTCAGGGCATTTATTTACTTCTGGAAAAGTTCCAACTGGAGTACAATTAACAATTAAAACTTTGTGTAAAAAATTTTTTTTATCAAGGTTGTTGTATAATAAATGCATTTTTGAAGATTGTCTAGATACTATGTTATAAGGAATATCATTTTTAACACAGAAATAGGAAATTGTTTTTGCCGCACCTCCTGTCCCAAGTATTAAAACACTATCTATATTATCAATTTTATTTGCCTTTAGCGATTCTGTAAATCCAAATATATCAGTATTATAGCCAATTTTCATGTCATTTTCAAAGCATATAGTATTTACAGACCCTATTTTTTTAGCTTCATCTGATATTTTATCTAGAAAGCTAATAATGTCCTCTTTATAAGGAATTGTAACATTTAATCCACTTGTTTTTTCGTGATTAAAAATTCTATTAACTCCTTCAATTGATTGGATATCATAGTTTTTATAATCAAAGTTTAAAAACTTATCATTTGAACTAAATTTTTTGGAAAAGAATTTTCTGGAAAAAGAATATTCAATATTTTTTCCAATTAAACCAAATTGCTTTTTATTTTTCAATGCTTGTGTACTAATCTTTCTAATAAAACTACAAACAAAATACCAATAAAAAGGCAAAATAAAGTAACCCAAGTTTCAGTAGATGAAAAATCTGGTAAAAATAAAGATACTTCACCAGAAATATCTTCACTTTTCCATGGCCATACACCTAAAAGCGAACCTCCTATAAAACCTACTATAATTGAGATTGTGATAGATTTGTGTTTTTTTAGTAAAGAACTTAAAATGTGTGAGAAAAAAAGCAAACCTGATACAGATCCAATTGTGAAGAAAATTAAAACTTTCAATAGAAACAATCTTTCAGGATCATTAATGAATTCAAAGTTGAATGAAATTATTTCTATTAGTGTGAAATAAAGAGCATTGACAGAATCTACCATTATTAGTGTGTAATTACCTATAAGAAGAAGGAGGTAAGATCCAGAAAGTCCAGGAAGTATCATCCCTGATATAGCAATCATTCCAGAAAAGAAAATTACCAAATTTGAATTTTCTACTTCAATATTATCTGCAAAACTTATCAATAACCCAATAGATAAACCAATCAAAATTCCAATAAAAGTTTTAATATTAATTTTTTCTAATTGATAATAAATAACATAAAAGGATCCTAAGATCATTCCAAAAAACATACCAAATACATAAATTTCGTAATTTTGAATTAGCTTATCTAATATAAGAGATACAGAAAAAAAGCTAGCAATTACTCCTGAGAAAAGTACAGTCAAAAATTTACCATTAATTTCATTATAAAAAGCTTTGAAACCCTTGGTGAATAAAATTTTAAATGATCGATAATTGATTTTTTTAATCGAGTTAAGAAGATTCTCATAAATTCCAGTTACAAAAGCAACAGTTCCTCCGGAAACTCCAGGAATCTTATTAACTGCACCCATAGCAAGTCCTTTCAGAAAAAGAAAAAAATAATTATTTATCATGTTTTAATTTAAAAAAAAATCAGACAAGTAAGGTCTTATTTTCAGTGAATTCTGGAAATGACTTGATTAATCTATCTGGAACTTGACAGGTTTTTTTACCACTTTGATAGAAATATATTGCTTCATTTAATTTACCATTTTTTAATAAGCAACCACTAATAGTAAAGTCTAGAAATGCTTTGTTTGGATAGTATTTTTTTGCTCTTAAGCTTATCTTTAAAAGTTCAGACCATTGTTTATTTTCAATCAAACACTTAAGTAAACCTTTCCATATTTTCCATGAAAAATTCTCTTTAAAATCAATAATTTGATTATAAAACTTTATAGCTTCATTAGTATCTCCATTCTCTCTATGAATTATAGCATTTAACTCAATTATCTTAATACTATTATGATTATTATTTAATGCCTTTGATGCTAAATACTTAGCTTGTCTAGGATTTTTATTTTTTAAATAATATTTTATTAGATATATCCATGCCTTTTCATTTCCTGGCTCCTCTCTAACGGCATTTTTAATGTATTCTAGAAATAACTTTTTGTTATTTATCTTTCTATAACATTTAGCAATTCTAAAATAGATATATGAATTAGGCTCACTTAATTCTATAGAGAGTCTAAAATTTTCAAGTGCTTCATTTATTTTTCCAACCTTTTCTAGAACTTTAGCTTTTTCAATGTATGCTGACACAAACTGATCATCAGATATAATTGCAAAATCAAAAGCTGAAATTGCTTTCTTTAGTTTACCTTGTTTATTATATATTTTTCCAATTTGATGCCATGCAATTTTAGAATAAGGTCTCTTTTCTAAAACAGAACTTAATTCACTTATTGACTCGTCAATCATACCAAGGTTTTCGTAACAAAAGATAAGATTATAGAGTGACTGATAATCTTCATTATCAAAGTCAAGACATTTCTTAAAAAATGGAATTGCTGATTCAAAATCTTCTAAAAGTAGAAATTCCATTGCAATCATATTCCATATCTCTAGCTTATCATCTATGAAAGTAAGTGCTCTTTTTAAAATATCTATAGCTTCTTCACTTAAATTATTTTTGGAATAAATAGTCGCTTTCTGCAAGTAAACTTCTCGATTTTCAGGATCTATTTCCTCTACAAAGTTTAATATTTTGTAAGCATCTTTATAACTAGAATTAAAAATTAGTAATTCGGAGTTCAACAACATTAAATCAATATTATTAGGGTGTTGATCTAATCCCATTTTAATAGCTTTTTCAGCTAATGAAAAATTTGCTTGATCAATGTAATGATGTGAAATATTAATGAAGTCAGAAGAGTCAAAGTAGAAGACAGTATTTGTCTTTAACATCTCTTCAAATTTTATTATCGAATTACTTGTGTTACTCAAGAATAATTTTTATTCTAAAGTAGTCATCTCATAGGCTCATATTAATCCAATCAAAAATTATTTTCAACAAAATAGTTAACATCTTAGTTTATTCAATTTCAACTATTTCCAGTTTTTTGTCTTCTTCACTGAACAGATCCCTAACATTATTTGGCTTTTCTATTTCTCTCCAAATAAAACCCGGAAGTTTCATTTCATTTAAAATTATTTTATTTTCAGAAATAACATTACCATCGGGTGTTTTATAAAAAGACACTTCAGAAATTTCATTATTTAAAAATTTAATAAGGATTGAGCTTGCCAATGTCTTGTTCATTCCAATAAATTCAGCATCATCAGAGTACATATAGTATAGCAGTGTACCGTTTTTTACAATGTATACATTATCCAAGCTACCATCATTAAAGTATCCATCAAGCTTTTCACCTTTTATTTGATTAAATCTACCATCGATTAGTGAATCTTTTTGACTCATAAAAACATTTCCTCTAATTATTAGTGAATCAAGTTCTTCTGATACTACGTTAGATTTTAAGAAAATTTTATCTCCTGTTATTTGATTTTTCCCAAACCATATAACTGGATTAAGTTTATTTTTTTCTTCATCTGTTAAACTTTTGATGAATTTTGAGCTTTTAGGTTTTTTTAATAATTTGATTAAACCTGTTTCTTGATTGAAGTGAATGGAATCGGATAATCCTCTAACATCTGATTTTAAAATTCTAACATCATAATATCCCTTTAATATCTTTTTTTCATCTGCACCAGTGATTGTAATTGTGTCAGAATGTATGTACAATGAATCATTTTTAATTATATTTACAGCTAGTGCATTTCTTGTTATAATTGCAGAATCTTTTTCTTTGAAAATCTCTCCATAATGTCCGGTAATGATAGATTTATTAATAGTATCATTAATTTTTATATTATATGAAGCAGAGGCATACGACTTTTCATTTTCAAAGAAAATACTATCACCATTTATAATTTTTCCATCGTAATTAATAATGGCATCATCTCTAAAATATCCTTTTTGATTATTAGTGTCATAAAAACCATTTTTACATAAAATACTATAATCTATACCAGTAATTAAAGTCTTAGCGTTGAAATATGTATGATTTGTTTCTGTAAAATATTCTAATTCTTCAGAATTTACATTATACTCGGGATTTTCAATTGTAACATTTGATTTAAAAATATATTTTTTTGGACCCATATAGTAAGTTCCTGAGTTGCTCTCTAAAATATTATCATTATCAATTATCCTACCTTTAGAATTATAAAAAGCAATATTTTTTATTCTATCCAGATACAATGTATCTGTTTCAAGTTTCATATCAGGTCTAGTTAATTTAACATTACCATATGCAAAAGCTTTTTTTGAAGTACCATCGTATTCAAGGTAATCAGAGGTAAGCACTAATGAATCTCCTTGATTAAAATTAACCTGTCCATTAGCTTTGAATGAATTTTCATTAAAGTAATAATATGAAAGATCAGATTCAATTTTTGCTCCATCATGAAACAAAATCACTCTTAAATTATTATCTCTCTGTAAGATATTAGCACCAGGATATTCCAAAGAATTTCTAATAGATTTTCCTGCTTGTAATATCTCAATAGTTCTTTGATCTTGGCTATTAACTGTATATATAGTTAATAGAAAGATTATAAAAAACTTAAGATGGTTCATTTATTTCTATAGATTGTTTGTTTACGATCAGGACCTACTGATATCAACTTAATAGGCACATCAACAAATGATTCTATATAATCAATATAGTCAATAAGTTCATCGGGTAACTCATCTTCATTTTTCACTTCAGTTATATCCATATCCCACCCTTTGAACTCAATGTAATTTGGAGTTATATCTTTTGACGTAATATCATATGGGAAAAAATCTACTTGCTCTCCATCTATAGTGTAGGACGTGCAAACTAAGAGTTTACCAATTGAGCTTAAAACATCGGATTTCATAATATTTAACTCTGTAACACCATTAATTTGTATAGAGTATTTAAGTGCTACAAGATCTAACCATCCACATCTTCTATCTCTTCCAGTGGTAGCCCCAAACTCATGTCCAACTTCTCTGATTTTTTTACCAATTGAGTCAAATAACTCCGTTGGAAAAGGTCCAGAACCAACTCTTGTAGTATATGCCTTAAATATTCCTCTAATATTTTTTATTTTGTTAGGAGGAACACCAAGACCTGAACATGCACCCGCCGAAGTTGTATTTGAAGAAGTAACAAACGGATATGTTCCAAAGTCAATATCTAAAAGAGAGCCTTGAGCACCCTCAGCTAGTATTTTTTTTCCTTCACTAATAGATCTATTTAAATAATTTTCACTTTCAATCAAATTAAAAGATTTTAAACATTTAATCCCTTCAAAAAATTCAGCTTCTAATTGATCAAGACTTATGTCAACTTTCTGATTAAAATTTGAAATAAGATTAAGATGTTTTTCTTTTAAATTATCATATTTTGTTAGCCAGTTATCTTCTATTATATCTCCAACTCTAATACCATTCCTTCCTGTTTTATCCATGTAAGTAGGTCCAATCCCTTTTAAGGTTGATCCAATTTTTTTCTTCCCTTTAGATGCTTCTGAGGTTGCGTCAATAATTTTATGAGTAGGAAGTATAATATGAGCTCTTTTTGAAATAAATAGTTTACTGTTTAAATCAATATTAAATTTTTTTAACCCATTAATCTCTTTTAGAAAAATCCCTGGATCTATAACTACTCCATTTCCTATTATATTTATTGAATCTTTATTAAATATACCAGATGGAATTGTATGAAGAACATGTTTATGCCCATCAAATTCAATTGTATGTCCAGCATTTGGACCTCCTTGAAATCTCGCTATAATATCATAATTTGAGGTAATTGCATCAACAATTTTTCCTTTTCCCTCATCTCCCCATTGAAGGCCTAATAAAAGATCTAAAGACATAAATTATCTATTTTTTTTCTTCTTGCTTGTAGCGTATAAATATAGTGAATGATCCTCAATATTGACATCAAAAATTTTTTCAATATCATTTTTAATAGATTGAATTCTTGGATCGCAGAATTCTTTAACTTCACCAGTATCTGTAATTATAATATGATCATGTTGATTATTAAAATAACATTTTTCGTATTGCGAAAAGGATTCTCCAAATTGATGTTTCCTCACAAGTCCACTTTCAAGTAATAACTCAATTGTATTATACAGAGTTGATCTACTAACCCTATAGTTTTTTTTATTCATTTTTTCATATAATGAATCAATGTCAAAATGACCTTCTATAGAATAAACTTCATTTAGTATGCTGAACCTTTCAGGTGTTTTTCTGTGATTATGACGATTTAAAAATTTGGTAAAAACCTCTATAACCTCATCATTATTCTTTTTCTTTTTAAAAATCATTATGGTTATTTTCTATATACTTTTTCAATTCCATCGATAGAGATTAGTCTTTTTAATAATTTATTTAAAATTACTTTATTTTTCACTTCTATACTTATTAAACCAGAGAATGTTCCGTCATGGGCTTCAAATGAAATTTTATTCATATTAACATTCATTGAGTCTGATATAAGAGAAGCTATTTTATTAATCAAACCAATATTATCAATTCCAGTAAGTTCTATTTTAGCATTAAATTCATGGTTTTCAGAATCTATCCAATGTGCAGAAATAATTCTATATGCATAATTAGATCTTAAAGAAATTGAATTTGGACAATCTTTTTTATGAACCTTAATTCCTTCTTTAACTGAGACAAAACCAAAAACTTTATCTCCAGGAATTGGATTACAACAACTAGCAATTGAGTATTTTAACATTTCTCTTTCTTTCCCAAAGACTAATTTGTCAAATTTTAATAGATTTAGTGAGTCAGTAATTTTATCAACTTTAGCATTTGATCCAATTCTTCTTTTAAAATATCCTAGGTAACTATTATAATCATTTGCAAAACTTTTAATTTGTTTATTGTCAATTGATCCATTTCCAATTTTAAAAAAAAGATCATTACTTGCATTAATGCCAAAAAATTTCATCATTTGACCTGAAACTTTATCATCAAGTTTTATCTTCAAATGTTTAAGTTTTCTTTCAAGTATTTCTTTTCCATCTAAAGATATTTTCTTTTTATCTTCATTTAAAGAAGACTTTATTTTTGATTTTGCCTTAGATGTTTCTACAAATTCAAGCCAGTTTACATTTGGTTTTACACTTTGAGATGTAATAATCTCAACTTGATCACCACTTTTAAGTGTATGGCTTAATGGAACTAGTTTTCCGTTAACTCTTGCACCCCTTGTCTTTATTCCAATATCTGTATGAACATGAAATGCAAAGTCAAGAGCAGTTGATCCACTTTTTAAAGATATTAAATCTCCATTTGGAGTAAAAACATATATTTCCTTAGAATAAAAATTAAGTTTAAAATCTTCAACAAAATCAACTGCATGTTCATTGTCTTGATTTAATACCTCTTGGAGTTTGTTTAACCAAAGGTCAACTTCACTTTTTTGGGATTCAGTATGTTTATATCCAAAATGAGCAGCATATCCTTTTTCTGCTATTTCGTTCATTCTCTCAGATCTTATTTGAATTTCAACCCATTTATTTTTAGGACCAACAACAGTCAGATGGAGAGCTTCATATCCATTTGTCTTTGGAAGGGTAATCCAGTCTCTTAATCTAGCTGGATTTGGAGTAAAATGATCTGTAATAATTGAATAAATTTTCCAGGCAATAAACTTTTCATTTTTAGGTATTGATTTATATATTATTCTAATTGCAAAACGATCATATACCTCATTGAATGAAATATTTTTATTTTGAATTTTATTGTGAATAGAATAAATTGATTTACTCCTTCCAATAATAGAATATTTTATTTTTTGATCGTCAAGACTTTCATTAACTAAACTTTTGAATGAATCAACATATTTTTCTTGATTTACAAATTCTTGATCAATCTTCTTTTTTATAAGATTATATTTCTGGCTCTCTAGAATTTTTAAACTTAAATCTTCAAGTTCATTTTTAATATTATATAAACCTACTCGATGGGCTAATGGTGAATATATATAGAGTGATTCGGAAGCCATTTGATCTTGTTTTGACTTAGACAAAAAACTAATTGTCCTCATATTATGAAGTCTGTCAGCAAGTTTAATTAGTATAACTCTTATGTCATTGTGAAGAGTAAGAAGCATTTTTCGATAGTTCTCTGCTTGAACTGAATAATCTTCATTTTTTTTTAAAGTAGAAATCTTTGTTAGTCCGTCTACTATTATTGAAATCTCTTTTCCTACACTTTCATTTAAATCTTCAAGAGTTATATCAGTATCCTCAACAACATCGTGAAGAAGAGCAGATGCGATTGAAACATAATCAAGCCCTATATCTTTAGCAACAATTCTAGCTACCTCAATAGGGTGGTGAATATAAGGTTCTCCAGATTTTCTTATTTGTCCATCGTGACCATTATATGCAATTACAAGTGATTGATAGATTATTTTTTTTTCTTTAGATGATATTTTTTGATAACAGTTATCAATTAAATCATCATAAAGATTGGATATTTCTTTTGGTAATATTTTGTTCTCTACTAACAATTGTAAATTTTAGTTATTTAAATTTACAAATAATAATTATGGATTGAAAGGGTTATTATTATTGAGAATCTGAATATTTATTAGAATATCTTCTCCATAATCTAGTTTGATGTGTTTCAAGACTTAAATTCCTTCCAGCTATAAAAGCATGAGTTACATTATTAGACATTATATCCAGAGCATCTCCTTTTGATATAAACAGTGTAGCACTCTTTCCAATTTCTAATGTTCCAAATTCTTTATCAATTCCTAAAATTTTTGCAGGATTAAGAGTTATCATAGATAAAGCTGATTCTTTGTCAATTCCAAAACTAGAGAAACTTCCAGCATAGAATGGTAAATTTCTGGTGCTAACTCTGTCTTGAGAGGTTCCTGTTGGGTCAATAGTTACAAGTATCCCAATATCTAATAATTTTTTTGCTAGTTTAAAAGTTTCTCTTGGATCTGTATCAGTTGATTGAGGTAATCTATATGGTTGAGTTACAACTACAGGAATGTTATTTTCTTTAATAAAATTAGCTTGATTTAATGACCCTTTTCCTCCAACAATAACAATTTTATTAATTCCGTATTTTTTTAGGAAAGTAATTCCATCTACTATTTCTTTTTCATCATCAGCATTTAGATAAATTGTTGTTGATCCTTCAAAAACTCCTTTCATAGATCTGGCTTTTAGATTCATTGAATTTGTCAGATTAGAATTAGCTCTAGACCTATCAAAAAAATCTTTTAAGTTTTGAATCTGTTTAGGATACTCTGAGTTGACTTTCAATCCTCTATCTTCTCCTAGCCACCATCTTCCAAATGTATATGGGCTAGGCCAATTAACATGAATACCTTGATCATATTCTATTACTGCATCCTCCCAATTCCATGCATCTAATTGAACAATAGATGAACTCCCAGAAATTACTCCACCATTTGGAGCTATTTGAGCAAGAAGAACTCCATTCGGTCTCATGCTTTCAACGGCTTTTGATTCAGCATTATAAGCAATAATTGATCTTATATTTGGAAGGTATGTCCCTGATTCATCATCATCAACAGAAGCTTTGACAGCTTCAACTTCAACTAATCCAATATTAGAATTCATTGCAATTATCCCTGGATATATATGATGATCTTTAGCGTTGATAATTGTATCATATTTTTTATTGTTTGAATCGCTAAACATATTGAGTGTTTTATTAATCCAAATACCGTCAGTAGAAGCAACTAAATCAATTTTTCCATTGGTGAATCCAATCACACTGTTTTCTAATACTTCTCCATTTCCAACATGAGTTGTAGCACCAAATATTAAAATAGATTTTTCTTGAGCAGGTGCAGGAGTTTGCTGAGAAAAAATAAGGTTTATAAATAAGATATTTAGTAAAATAATTTTTTTCATAATATTAAAATTCAGTAGTTTCACAATTAACCTCTGTTTGAGCTCTAGGGTTAGGATAATTTAAGCTCCCTCCTTGAGTATCATCTTCAAACATTAATTTTATTAAATCAGTTTTCTCTTTTTGAATTTCTTCAATTTTATTTTTGTGCTCTTCTTGATCAAAGTACAAACCACCTTCAATATACGTTTGCTCAACTTTTGTATATAGAGACATTGGGTGTCCACTCCAAATTACAATGTCAGCATCTTTACCAACCTTTAAGCTTCCTACTTTATCATCTAAATGTAATAGTTTCGCAGGGTTTAGGGTTACAAATTTCCATGCTTCCTCTTCTGATATACCTCCATATTTTACAGCTTTAGCAGCTTCGAGATTTAGTCTTCTAGAAAGTTCTGAACTATCAGAATTTAATGCAACAGTTACTCCAGCATTATGCATAATAGCAGCATTATAAGGAATAGCATCATTTACTTCATACTTATAACCCCACCAATCTGAAAACGTTGATGCACCAACACCATGCTCTTTCATTTTGTCAGCAACTTTATAACCTTCTAAAATATGAGTAAAAGTATTTATTCTAAAGTTAAATCTCTCAGCTACTTTCATAAGCATATTAATTTCACTTTGAATATAAGAGTGACTTGATACAAATCTATCTCCTCTTAAAATCTCCCAAAGGGTTTCAAGTTCTTCATCAAATCTTGGTTTATTTGTCGAACTTTTCTGTCTTTTGCTTAAAGAATTGTATTTAGTCCATTTATCTCCATATTCTTTTGCTCTATCAAAATGATCAATGAATACTTGTTCTACACCCATTCTAGTTTGTGGGAATCTTGATCCACTCCAATTTGATTGTTTTACATTTTCTCCAAGTGCAAATTTTATGAATGGATCTGCTCCTTTAAAAAACATATCATCGATTTTAGATCCCCATCTAAGCTTAATAATTGCAGATTGTCCTCCTATTGGATTTGCTGAACCATGAAGAACTTGAACTGTGGTCACCCCACCTGCTAAGTTTCTGTAAATATTAATATCATCAGGGTTTATTACATCCATAATAGATACTTCAGCTGAAGAGTTATGACCACCTTCATTAATACTGGAAGCTCCCATATGAGAATGTTCATCAATTATACCAGATGTAATGTGTTTTTTGTTAACATCAATTACTTTAAAGTTTTCGGGAGTATTAAGATTTTTGCCAATTGAAATTATTTTACCATCATCAATAATTATATCAGTATTTTTAACAATACCCTCTTTTTCATTAGTCCATAGTGTTGCATTTTTGAAATGAATTGATTGAGTATTTGGAAGATTATCAAATCCAAACCCAACATTTGGATATGTTACATTTGAAACTTTTGATATTTTAGGCTTAGAAAAACTATTTTTTTGGATTTGCTTTTCTTTTTCATTTTTTTCATTTTTTGAGCTAAAAGAAAATCTTGAATTATTAAAATTAATTCCAGATCCATTTAATTCATCACTAGTTATAATTTTAGATGTAATTTGAGCAAGAGATAAGTTACTATCTATACTGTCAAAAATTGTTAAATTAAACCAATCATCAACGAGAGAAGATTTAGACTTAATATTTATAGAGTCTCTTTTTATCTTAGTTTTTGGTTTAACTAAACTATTAGAAACCTCAATTTTATAATTATTATCGTTTATATTGATATTGTAATGACCATCAAAATTAATTTTATCTGTTCTCTTAATAAGATGCCTTTGACCCTTTACCCAATTTTCATTTATCACGGTTTTATCATCAAATAATGGACCAGAAGTAATTAAAAAGTTTGCTAAATATCCTTTATCTAGCTTACCAATTTGATTTCCAAGATTAATTGATTTTGCAGGAATGATTGTCAATGCTTCAAGGGCTTTTTTCTCTGTAAGACCGAAATTAATAGCTTTTCTAATATTTTTTAAGAAATCTCTTTTGTTTTTTAAATCAGAGGAGGTAATAGTAAAGTCAATACCATTCTTTTCAAGTATTGACAAGTTTGCTGGAGCTTGACTCCAGTATCTAAGCTGATTAATGTTAAGTTTTTCATTTAATTGTGAGTTAGAAACATTAAAAGCTTTAGGAAAATTAACTGGGATTATTAAGGTATTGTCAAATTGCTTTAATTCTCTTACATTTTCATACTCTTTTCCAGACCCTTTAATTATAAAGTTTAGATCAAATTCACTTGAAAGCTTAGCAGCTCTGTAAACATTTAACTTATCGTTTGCATCAAATAATTTAGGAAGTTCCTTATTCTCCATTAATGCCTCAATAGCAAGGTCTTTAGTCTCTGAATTCCCCTGAGAATACCACTCAGTATCATAGTACAACTGTCTAATTAATGCAATTGCTCCCATTGTTGAGCTAGGGTAGGATTGATTAGATTTTAAACTTCTTGTGAAAGAAAAATGTTCTGCAGTTTTTTCTGAAATTACTCGATATGACTCATTTTGATCATCAATTAATCCTATTGTAAAACTTGTTCCTCTATGAACTCCATCACTGTTATGAGAATTTACAACTCCAAAACCAATATCTCTAAGACTTTTTGCTTCTCTTTGATCATATTTATAATCATTAAAACTGTTATAGTCACTTAAAATATGATCATTCCAGTAATATCCATTTCTTTTAGGCTCGTATTGTGAACTTCTTGCAAAAGAAGATCTTTGAGGCTTTTTTACACCTAAGGAAGAATGTATTTCCACAAAAGATGGATATATATATTGTCCATTTAAATCATGAATAATACTATTGTCTGGATAGCTAAGATTTTGTCCAATCTCTTGAATCTTTCCATCCTTTACCACTAATGAAGCATTATTAATTATACCATCACTAGAATAAATGTTAGCATTAATAAACACATTGTATTCATAGTTTTTTGTTTTAACTCCATCATTTACTATAAAATAGTCTTGACTGTACAGTCCACTTGAGAATATAATGGATAAGAGAATAAGTCTTTTCATTTAAATGGTTTTTTTATTAGACATTTCTTTTAGAGGAAAGTTTATTAAATATAGTAATTCAATTGAATATTTTACTTAATTGATCACTTTGATAATAATTTATTATATAATTTGAAACTTTATTATAAGACTTAATTCCAGCCTCTTGATTATTTGATTTTAAATAAAAATCATAAATAAAATTTGTGATTTTATCAAAAATATTATTGGAGTATTTGCCCCAGAAATTTTGAACAGAACTTATGTCTGATAATACTTTTTCATCAAGTCTGTTCTTGTAAAATTCTAATTTTTCTGGATGATTTTTTACTACTTCATTTAATAGATTTATTAATGCATTGAAATAACCTGAATATCTTACGGATGGATCTTTATGCTTTATTGCATTTGTGAATGCAATAAAACTAGCCTCTCCCTCATCTGCATAACCCATCTGATGTGCTTGTTCATGAAGAATTACAACAGGTATATCAACTAATGGAATCTCTTTGACTACAACTGCCTCAGATGTAAAAGGAATGAAATGACCTGACACTCTTTGATAAAGAAAAAGAGCTGGTATAATAGACTCTTTTATATTAGAATTTTTGGTATCAATTAATTCAAAAATGTTTGAAATTTGTTTTTCTTTTTTTATAATGGGAATTTCCTTTTCAATAAGACTGATTATCTTTTCAATTGTAAAGTCTAATTCAACAAACTCATAATTTGATTTAATATTCAATCTTTCAGATATTGAAGTCCTAAAGTAATTTAAACCCCAAAATGAATAAAAGAAAAAATAGATAATAGAAATAAATGAAATTAAGTTTAAAAAGTTTTTGAATTTAAATGACAAGGTTTTAAAGACTAGATAAATAAATGATATAAAAATAGCAATGTATAGGACTTCTCCTATTGGAAAATTTATGTTTGAAAAAATAAAAGAATTAATTTTAAAAACACTATTATAAAAAGAACCAACGTAATAGGTGTCAATTACTGATGGGTTATTCTTTAAAAAATTTACAATAAGAATCTGAGGTATTAATGCAAGTGCAATAAACAACCTCAATTTCATCTAAATCTATTTAATATCGACTAGTTCTACATCAAAAATTAATGTAGCGTTTGGAGGAATCACTCCGTTTCCTGCCCCAGTTGAGCCATAACCAAGCTCACTTGGAATCACCAATCTTGCTTTAGATCCTTTATTTAATAATTGCATTGCTTCATCCCAACCCATTATAACTTGACCAACACCACAAGTAAATTCAATTGGTGCACCACGAGTAAATGATGAGTCAATTTCAGTTCCATCGATAAGTTGAAGAGAATAGTGAACGGATAATGAATCATTAGGTTTTGCGTTATCTCCTTTTCCTTTTTTTGAGATGTTATAATAAATTCCGCTTTCAGTCATAGTCATACCATTCGTAATATCCTTAATAATATCCTGTTCAGCTTCTGCTTTTAAAACATCATCTTCATTTTTATTAGCTATGTAGCTTTCAAATATATTAGGTGCATCAAATTTTTTAGCACTTTGACCTACTCTGATAATTTTTATATTTTTAATAATATCCTCTTGCTCTACATTATCAACAACATCTTGTCCGGAATTGACTTTACCAAAAATTGAATGTTTGCCATCTAACCAAGGAGTCTCAACATGAGTTATAAAAAACTGACTGCCATTGGTTCCTGGGCCAGCGTTAGCCATTGATAATACTCCAGGACCATCATGTTTAAGATCAGGACTAAATTCGTCATCAAACTGATATCCTGGACCCCCAGATCCAGTTCCTGTAGGATCACCCCCTTGTATCATGAAATTTTCAAGTACTCTGTGAAACTTTAGTCCGTCATAATATGGTTTTCCTGATAGTTGTTCATCAACAACTGGATGATTTCCTTCAGCTAGTGCAACAAAATTTGATACAGTTGTAGGTACTTGTTCAAAATATAATTGTAAAACTATATTTCCTTTTGATGTTTCAATGTCAGCGTATAATCCATCTGATAAATCAGAATTATTCATATTACATGAGTTTAAAGTTAGTATTGAGATTAAGATTAATAAATTCTTATTCATAGTTTTCTTTTATGTATTGTTTAATATCCACAATAAATTTTTTCTCAGTTTCAATTAAACTTAGTTTGGATACTCCTCCAGATGCATGTTTATGTCCACCTCCATTAAAATATCTTGCGGCAAATATATTAACTTTAAAATCACCTTTAGATCTAAATGAAATTTTTATTATTCCTTCATCTTTTTTCTCAATAAAAAGAACAGAACAAAGAATGCCCGAAACACTTAAACCAAAGTTTACAAACCCTTCGCTGTCCCCTTTTTTAAAGTCATTTATAAATTGGTCTTGCTCAGAGATTGATGTATATAAAACTGGAAGTTCATCTATTTTTTTAAAATTATTAATAGTTAATCCCAAGAGTTTTAATCTTTTAAATTGAAAATTATTATAAAGTTTTTCAAATATCTCAGTAATATTAACACCATAAGTAATCAACTCTGATCCAACTTTTAATGTTTTTGAAGTTGTAGAGGGAAATCTAAAAGAACCAGTGTCAGCAACAATTCCAGTATAAAGACATGTAGCAATATTATTATTTATTTTTTCATTATCAACTGCATAAATAAAATCATATACCATTTCACAGGTTGAACTCATCTTAGAATCAGAAATCATAATATTTGCATAATTGTCAGGATTTTCGTGATGATCAATCATTATTATTTTAGCTGATGACTCAGTTATTAAGCTTGATAAATTTCGAGCTCTCCCAAGGCTATTAAAATCTAGTGTAAAAATTACATCAGCATCTTTAAATAGATTTTCAGATTTTTCTTTATAATTTTCATAAACAATAACATCTTCTGATCCTGGTAGAAAATTTAAAATATCTGTATACTCATTGGGTGAAATTATATTCACATTATTATTGTCTATAAAGAAATGGTATAGCGCCAGACAACTTCCAAGAGCGTCAGCATCTGGACTACTATGAGGTATCAAAACAATATTTCTCTTTTTGGAGAAAATATCATTGATGTTATTTAGAATTTGTTCATTCATGAGTGGGCTAATATAATATTATATTGAAAATTAAAATAAAGTAATTCTTAAAACTTTGTTTAATGATAGATATTGTTAAATTTGCCGCATGAATTCAAACAGAACATTTACAATGCTAAAGCCTGACTCGATTGAGCAGGGAAATATGCTCCCAATATTAAATATGATTGAGAATGCAGGATTTAAAATTATTGCACTCAAGTATAAAAGAATGAACAAAGTTGAGGCAGAAAGATTTTATTCTATTCATTCAGATAAACCCTTTTTTAATGATTTAGTAAACTTTATGACTCGTGGACCTATAATTGCTGCTGCTTTAGAAAAAGAAAACGCTGTTGAAGAATTTAGAGAGCTTATTGGTTCAACTGATCCTCAGGAAGCATTGGATGGCACAATAAGAAATAAATTTGCAAAGTCTAAAGGTGAAAATGCTGTTCATGGTTCAGATAGTGATGAAAATGCATCTATCGAAATAGATTTTCATTTTGATACAAATGAAATTTTTAGCTAAGCTCTAGGTCTTTTATATATTCTTTACCTAGTTCCTTGTTTATTAATTTTATAACCTTTTCTTTCTCAAAGGTTAACTCCTCTTTTAAAACAGAAGATTTCAATTTAACATATAAGACACCTCTTTTATAATATACTTTAAATGTATATTTCTGTATGTTTTTACCCATGGTTTTAACCCAGGCATCTTGAACTTTCACATTATCAATTCCAATTCTGAAGTGTTTTTGAGAAAAAACATCTTGAATTACTTTTGAAAGATCTTTTAATTCCCCTCTTTTACTCATCATTCTTTAATTTTTCAAGATCAAATATTTCTTCTTTATTCTTTGATTCACAAAGAGCATCTTTAACCCTGTCAACATGTGTATCAGTTATAAAAATTTGACTAAAATCTTTCTTTTCCAAAATTTGAACTATTTGTCTTACCCTTTCTTGATCTAATTTATCAAAAATATCATCCAATAGAACTATTGGAGAGTTACCAAATTTTGTTTTATAGTAATCAAATTGAGCAAGCTTCAATGCAATAAGAAATGATTTTTGTTGACCTTGACTTCCAAAATTCTTTATTTTATTATTATCAATGGTAAAATTCAGATCATCTCGATGAATTCCTTTTGAAGTATATTGTAAAAATCTATCTTTTGATAAACTTTCATTTAGAATTTCAGAAAAACTACCAGTGTTTAAGTCACTTTTATAATTTATGTCAACTAACTCGTTACCTGAACTTATATCAGAGTAATATTTCTTAAAAATTGGAATAAATGCTGTCATGAATTTAGATCTCTCCTTGTATATTGGAGTTCCAATAGTAATTAATTGTTGATTATAAGATTCTATTGTATCCTTATCAAATTTTCTATTAATAAAAAAGTACTTTAAAAGTGAGTTTCTTTGAGTAATTACTTTGTTGTAATTAATAACTCTTTGAAGGTAAACTTTATCTATTTGACCTATTACAGAGTCAATAAATTTCCTTCTCATCTCACTACCTTCAATAATAAGATTTCTGTCATGTGGGGAAATTATAATAAGATTTATTAATCCAATATGGTCTGAAATTCTTTTATATACTTTACTATTCCTTTTTATCACCTTTTTATCTCCCATCTTATAATAACAATGAATATTTTCAGTTCTTTCATCAATTTTAAAATCTCCTGTTATAGAAAAGTATTCAGAACCAGTTTTCACATTTTGTGAGGTTGATGGGTTAAAATAACTTTTTGTGAATGCTAGATGATATATAGAGTCTATGATATTGGTCTTTCCTATTCCGTTATTCCCTATAAAACAATTGATCTTTTTATTAAAACTCAACTTGAATTTCTCAAGGTTTTTATAATTATCAATTTTTAGTGATTGTAAAAACATATTAAGTATTCAAAATAAAACATTAATTTTGGGATTCAAAAAAATATTATGGCAACATTTAATAGAAGAGGATATAAAAACAGTAAAAGTAATCTAGCTCAGAAAGGTGAAAAGAGTCAAACTGCTGAAGTATTTGAGTCATTAGATTCAACTGCAAATAAATCTGAACAATGGATATTAAAAAATCAAAACATGATTTTTACAATTATTGCAGTAATATCTGTTTCAGTTCTTTCATACCTAGGATATGAGAGATTAATTTCTGATCCTAATGAAAAAGAGGCAATAAGTGAACTTAACAAAGCACAATACTTCTTTGAGCTCGCACTAGTTTCTAACGAATCTGATTCATTATTTAAACTTGCATTAAATGGAGGAGAAGGAAAATATGGTTTTTTAGATATAGTTGATGAATATTCAGGGACAAAAGCTTCTAATCTAGCTAATTACTCTATTGGAATGTCTTACTTAAATTTAAAAGAGTATGATAACGCTATAATTTATTTAGAAAAATTTAAATCTGATGATATACTTCTTAAATCAATTTCGTTAGGAACTATTGGTGATTGTTTTTCTGAATTGAATCAACCTGATGAAGCTTTTGAGTATTATCAAAAAGCTTTTAAGCATAATGAAAATATATACACTACGCCTAAATATTTATTTAAGGCTGCTTTAATTGGTTCTGAGATAGGTAAATATAAACCAGCAATCAATTTTTTAAATAGAATTAAAGATGAATTTCCTGATTCTTATGAATCTAGTTTAGTTGAGGTTCAACTTGGAAGAATTGAAAATTTAAATAATTAGTATGACAGCCAAAAAGACTGGAAAATTTAAATCCAGATCTATTATAATTAATAATCCTGAAGAAATTAAGATTGCCTGTGTTATCTCAGAATGGCACAATGAAATTACTGAAAGTTTTTATAATGCTGCATTTACTAAGCTCGTTGAATTAGGGGTCTTAGAAAAAAATATTGATAAAATATATGTTCCAGGTAGTTTTGAATTAATTTTTGCCACTAAAAATCTAATTGATAAAGATTACGATGCTATTATTTCTATGGGTTGTATTATTAAAGGTGAAACTAAACATTTTGATTTTATATCCTCAGCAGTTGTAAATGGTGTTAAGGATTTAAATATTATATCAGATATTCCTATTATTTTATGTGTTTCAACTGATGATAATATTCAACAGTCAATTGATAGGAGTGGAGGTAAATATGGAAACAAGGGAGCAGATTCTGCTGAAGCTGCGCTAAAAATGATTTTAATTAATTCAAAATAAGAATTAGTTGTTTAAGTTAAATAAAAATAGAAGGTTCAATTATACTCCTCGTTTCTTTAAAGGAAAAGAAGATATTCCAATCAACTTTGAATCAAAATTTTCAAAATACAGAGATACTTATAACTCTATAGATATGGGTATGAATTGGAGTGATCAAAGAGATAAAATGCGTAATAAAAGAAATAGAGGAATTAATATGACATTAATACTCATAGTTGTTTTTTTAATTTTGGTATTTTTATATATCATTGATTTTGATTTAACAATTTTCTACACCAATTAATGTCAGATATAGTTAAAATTTTACCAATAGAGGTATCTAATAAAATTGCTGCTGGAGAGGTAGTTCAAAGACCCTCATCAGTATTGAAAGAACTTCTAGAGAATTCTATAGATGCAAATTCTACTAAAATTAAAGTCATAATAAAGAATGCTGGTAAAAACCTAATTCAGGTGATTGATGACGGTGATGGTATGTCAATAAAAGATATGCATTCATCTTTTATAAAACATGCAACCTCAAAAATTAACTCGATAGATGATGTTTTTTCAATTTCTTCAATGGGATTTAGAGGAGAAGCTTTAGCTGCTATTTCTTCAGTTTCAATGGTAGAGATGTCATCAAGTAAAGTTCTAGAAAATGATGGTTATTTTATTGAGATAAACGGTGGAAAAATAATTAAAGAAAAGGAATCAAACTTTGATAAGGGAACTTCAATCAAAGTGAAAAATATATTTTTTAATGTTCCCGCAAGAAGAAATTTTTTAAAGTCAGACTTTGTTGAATTGAGACATATAATGAATGTTTTTCATAATATAGCTGTTTCACATAATGAGATTGAATTTTCTTTTATAAATAATGATGAGGAGATTTTTTATTTAAAAAAGGAATCTTTAAAAAAAAGAATTATATCGATTTTTGGTGAAAAAATTCGAGAACATTTAATTCCAATTAAGGAAAACACTCAAATAGCAAATTTAAATGGCTATGTCTTGAAACCTGAATATGCTAAAAAATCAAGATCTAATCAATTTATTTTTGTGAATAATAGATCTATTAAAAGCCAATTTATTAACCATTCAATTTCTTCTTCTTTTGATGGACTTTTGAGAGAGGGATATTTTCCAGGTTATTTCTTATTTATAAACATGAACCCTTTGAAAATTGATGTCAATGTTCATCCAAATAAGACAGAAATTAAATTTGATGATGACCAGAGCCTTTATTCAATAATAAATTCTTCAGTAAAGCATTGCCTAGGTATATATCAAATTAGTCCAGTACTTGATTTTGAGAAAGATCAGTCTATGGATATTTCATACACTCAGATAAATGAAAACCCTAAAATACCCACTATAGAAGTTGATTCAGAGTTTAATCCTTTTAAAATTTTCAATGAAGAAAGTTTTATAAAAAAAGATTCTGATATAGCTCTATCCAATAATCCATCTGACATAATACAGGACAATAATAAATCATCCAAAATATTTCAAATATTTAATAAATATATAGTAAGCACTAGCACATCATCTTTGATTATAATTAATCAAAATTTAGCTCATCAAAGAATTCTTTATGAAGGTTTCCTAAAATCAATTTTTGAAAGTTCTTCTGAATCTCAAAAACTAGTTTTTCCAATTGAAATAATGTTAACTAAACCTCAATTAATTTTATTTAAAAAAATTATAACAGAATTTGACTCTATGGGGTTTGTATATAAATTGTCAGATTCTTTGCTAACTATTATCTCAGTTCCAGTTCAATTAGAAAATAACTCAATTGAAGAATTAATTGATGATATTCTTGATGATGAAAATGATTTTGATAAGTCAAAAAATCTTAGTTATTCAGATTTTTTTGCAAAAAAACTTTCAAAATGTTCTGCAATCAAAACTGGGAAAAATTTAAATTCTGATGAACAAGAGTTTCTTGTAAATCAACTTTTCTCTTGTAAAGAGCCAAACTTATCTCCAGACAATAAACAAATATTTATTACTTTGAATAAAAACGATATAGAAAATAGATTTTAATGGGTAGAGTAAGTGAAATAGTAAAACACCTGATAATAATAAATGTAATATTCTTTATTGCATCATTAGTTTTTGGTGAGTTAATGTATGATTTATTTGCTATGCATTATCCCAAAAATTCTGATTTCATATTATGGCAACCAATCACCCATATGTTTATGCATGGTGATATTACTCATATATTATTTAATATGTTTGGACTTTGGATGTTTGGAACTCCTTTGGAACAAATGTGGGGTAAGCAAAAATTTATTTTCTTTTATTTATCAGCTGGCTTTGGTGCAGTTCTAATTCAAACTATAGTTTATCATTATGATGTAATGTCTGTCACACAAATTTTGATTGATAACGGATTAACAAATACAGATGTCAATACTTTTTATGAAACAGGAAGGCTTAACACTGGTATAATTCAGTCTGTTGGAGAAGAAAGGTTATATTCAGGAATTCAATCTTTTAAAGCAGTAATGGTTGGTGCTTCAGGTGCGTTATATGGAATTTTAGTGGGCTTTGCAATGTTATTTCCTAATGTTCAGTTAATGTTACTTTTTCCTCCTATTCCAATAAAAGCAAAATACTTAGTTCCACTTTTAATTTTATTTGACCTATTTTTTGGTTTTACTTCTTATTCTGTTGGTCCAATTGCTCACTTTGCCCATATTGGAGGTGCAATTACTGGATTTGTAATGATGTGGTACTGGAAAAAAAATCAGTTTAACAATAGAAGATGGAATTAGGTTCTAAATATTTTATTAAACAGCCAGTATTTAAAAAAATTATAATTATTAATATTATTATTTTTTTATTACCACTTGTATCAAATACTTTTCTTTTTTTATTCAATTTTAATCAAATAAGTTTAATAAAATACTTCGATCTCAGTCCAGAATTTAGTAAAGTTTTAATGAGTCCGTGGACTATAGTATCATATTCACTTTTCCATATTGATTTTTTTCACATTTTCTGGAACATGTTTATTCTGTATGTAGTGTCAGATTACTTATTATCTTTTCTTAATACTAAGCAATTTCTTGAAATATATTTTTTTGGAGCTATAGCTGGTGGTCTTTTTTTTATTTTTTCTTATAATATATTCCCTGTATTTGAAAATGCATTTACTCCTCTTATTGGATCTTCTGCTGCTGTATACTCTTTATTGATTTTTGCTTGTTCATATTACCCTAACACTTCCGTTAGCTTAATTCTTTTTAATGTAAAGTTAAAGCACATAGGTTTGTTTTATGTTTTAATGAGTTTAATTCAAATACCCTTCAATAATTCGGGAGGGAATATTGCTCATTTAGGAGGTGCATTATATGGCTTTTACTACTCAAATAATTTTAATTCATTTAATTCATTTTTTGACACAATTTCAGATTATTTAGACAAGTTTTCATTTAAATCAAATAATAAAAAAAATAACCAGAAAGTAATTGACGAAATACTTGATAAAATAAGTAAATCAGGTTATGAAAGTTTAACTAAGTATGAAAAGGACCTTCTCTTTAAAAACTCAGATAAAAGTTAACTATTTCTTCTTCTTTTTATAAAGTAAAAAAGTTGCCAAGCAATTATAAAGATTATAAAATGTGGTAAATATGATCTTGGTTTTCCATTAAATCCAATAGTTGTAAACACCCTATCCCATCTAAATTTCCAGTTTTCTATTCCATTAAATAGTCCTTCTATACTCATCCATATAAAAACAGGCTTCCCTAATACATGATTATATGGGACAAACCCCCATACTCTTGAATCTTCTGAATTATATCTATTATCTCCCATCATCCAATAGTAATCTTGTTTGAAAATATATTCATTTTCTATTTTACCATTAATCAAAATATCTTCTTCAACCACCCTTAAATCGTTATACTCATAATCAATTATAATTTTTTTATAAAGAGGAAGTGTATTTATATTTAAATCTATTTTATCACCAGCCTTTGGAATATAAATTGGTCCAAATTGATCATTATTCCAGTTAAACCTTTTGTTGTTTGGAAAAAAAATTGAATTTAGAGGGCTTTCTTTTTCTATTAACCTATAGATGGTATCAAATTGATTGGAATTTTCAATTTTAATTGCATCAATATAAGTTAAACTTAATTCTTTTTCGTTATCAATTATTTCTCGTATATCAAGACCAAGCTTTCTGACTAAATCAACAGGAACACCTTTATCAGTTGTGTAAATTAGATATTCATTTTCTCCAGTATTTGAAATATTTAGAATATATTTTGAAATTTCAGCATAAGTATCTGTCGATAGATTTCTTATTATAAACTTTCTAATAAATCCGTCAACTTGAAGATTAATTAATTTACTTGAGGAAACCCCTTTGTCTGATTTAATCAAATATGTGAATAATGGTTTTGCTCTATCAGGTAAAGTGTTTTCTTTACCGTTTAAATAGATTAAACCATCTCTAATTTCTAAGGTGTCTCCAGGAATACCAATAGCCCTTTTAACATAATTAGATTTTTTATCTATTGGTTTTATTACTCCTTTCTCTTTTACAAAAAATTTTCTTACAGTATCTGCAGGCCAATTAAAAACTACTATATCGTTATTCTTAATTTCTTGAAACCCAGGAATTCTTAAATAAGGAAGTTGAGGTTTTTTTAGGTATGATCTTGACTTAATTATTGGGATTGTGTCATGCACCATTGGAAAAGAAATTACTGTAGATGGAATTCGTGCACCGTAATGAAATTTACTAACTAATAAAAAATCACCTACTCTTAATGTTTTTTCTAATGAACCAGTTGGGATTACAAATGGCTGTATTATATAATTATGAACAATTGTAGCAATTACAACAGCAAAAATAATTGACCCAAAAGATCTCTCAAAATTTGAAAAAGAAATTTCATCTATATATTTTGTTTTATTACTAACATAGCTTACATAATAGATGTATAAACCAAGTGTTATAATCACTAAAATCCTATCACTTTTGGTACTATGATTAAATGTTTTAATAAACTCTATCCAGATTACAGGAATCATGAGAAGATTAATGACAGGAATAAAAACTAGAATAGTCCACCATCTTGGTCTTTTAATTATATCTAGATATTTTATAATATTATAAAATGGAATCAATGCCTTCCATCCTGCAACTCCTGCAAGATTGAATAACTTATAAGATCCACCAAATATTATTAAGTTGAATGAAAGGAATAACAAAAACCATTCGTATAAGCTCATATCAATCTAAGTTAATTTTAAGTTTAATTCCAGCACTTTGTGAGAAGTCAAAATAATTATTTTCAATATAGGGTCTAAAAGAAAGATCTTCGCTAACATTAAACTGAAGTAAGTGTGCACCAACGTTAGCATCTATAATATTTAAGACATAAGTCCCAACTAAAAACATAAATGAAAAATCCTTATATCTTCTGTGAAACTTCATGCCTTCTAATAATTTCTCAGTCTCTGGTATTATATCAATATACTCATCATCAAAGTATCCGGCAAGTCTTCTTTTATATGCTGTCCTATATTTATTCATTTCTTTATTATTAATATTATAATAATATGCAGAAGCACCTAATCCACCATATATTATTGGAACCATCCAATATCTCCTAGTGTAGACTTGACCTAGTCCTGGAATAACAGAAGAATAAAAAGCTGCTTTTGATGGCGTTAAAGGGTCGCTAATTAGCTTTTGTTTTCTTGGGCTAATATAAGTTGAGTCAACTTCATTTTGAGCATATATACTGATTGAAAAACAAAATATTATTAAAAAAGTTAAGTTTTTCAATTGGATAGCTTTTTTATAATAGAGTACAAATCGTTTATACTTTTAAAAGTTGTTGAGAGTGAGACTTTACCTTCTGAATTTTCTTTTAATGTCACTTTAGAATCAAAAAAATTTTCAAATTTATTAGTAGCATCAATATAGATTTTAGAGACATCAGAACTACTATTAGAAACATTTGAAATCTTCTTTCCTCTTACAATATTTTCAGTTTGTCTAACTGAAAGTTTAGAGGATATTATTTGTTTATAAATATCTAGTTGTAATTTCTTATCATCAATATTAATTAAAGCTCTACCATGACCCATAGATAGAAATCCATCTCTAATACCCGATTGGATTATTGGGTCAAGTTTTAAAAGTCTAATATAATTTGAAATTGTAGATCTATTCTTTCCTACAAGTCTTGAGATGGAATCAATATTTAAATTATAATCATTTATTAGTCTTTCATAGGTTAAGCCTATTTCTATTGGATCAAGATCAACCCTTTGAATATTTTCAACTAAAGACATTTTCAATACATCTGTCTCATTATCAACTCCCTTAATATAACAAGGAATTGAACTTAGTCCAGCTTTTTTTGAAGCACGAAATCTCCTTTCACCAGAAATTATTTCATAATTTCCAGTATCATTTTTTCTCACTGTAATGGGCTGAATGATTCCTAGATCTTTAATAGATAGTGATAAATTTTCTATTTCATTAGTGTCAAAGTTTGTTCTTGGTTGATTGGGGTTAACTTGAATTTTATCTAGTCCAATCTCTAATGAATTAGTAATTTTTTGGAAATCATTTTTAGACTGGTTATCATCTGAGCTATTTAATAAAGCATCTAATCCCCTTCCAAGAACTCTTTTTTGTTTTTTATTAGACATCTATATTTTTTTTAATTACCTCATTTGCTAAAGAAAGGTAATTTTTTGTTCCTTTTGATGTTACATCATAAGTTATAATATCTTTACCAAACCCTGGAGCTTCACCTAACTTAATGTTTCTTTGAATAATTGTATTAAAAACAATATCACCAAAGTGTTTTTTAACTTCTTCAACAACTTGATTAGAAAGTCTAAGTCTTGAGTCAAACATAGTCAATAAAATTCCTTCTATATCAAGTTCTTCATTATGAATTTTTTGAACACTTTTTACTGTATTTAATAATTTACCAAGTCCTTCTAAAGCAAAATATTCACATTGAATAGGGATTATAACTGAATCAGAACTTGTGAGTGCATTAAGTGTAATTAATCCTAATGATGGTGCGCAATCAATGAGTATATAATCATAGAGATTTTCAATCTCTTTAATTTTTTCTTTTAATTTATATTCTCTATTTTTTACTTCAACTAATTCAATCTCAATTCCAACAAGATCAATACTAGATTGAATTATGTCTAAGTTGGGAGATTCTGTATTTTTAATAGCATCAGAAATATCCATTAACCCAGAAAGCACCTGATATAATGAGAAATCTTTATCATTTGGGTCAAATCCTAGTCCTGACGAAGCATTAGCTTGCGGATCCGCATCAATAAGTAGAACTCTTTTTTCAAGCACTCCAAGAGATGCTGCTAGATTCACAGAAGTTGTAGTTTTACCTACTCCTCCTTTTTGATTTGCTATTGAAATTATTTTACCCATTAATTATTCGTAATCTGATTCATATTCAATAATGAATATGTCTTCATTATCTTTCTTTAAATTATAATTTTCTCTTCCATAATGTTCTAAACTGTCAATATTTTCAAGCTTTTGAATAAGTGTTTGATCTTTATTTATTTCTTCTGTTAGAGCATCTTTTCTATTCTTAAGTTTTTTTATTTCTCGATTTAATTCTTCGTGAATCAAAAGTGAGTTAGTATCTAAAAAAGTCATCCAAATTAAAAAAGCACTAAAAATAATTAAATACTTAAAATAACTTTTAGTGAATAAGGATTTCATTTTTTTTATAAAACTCTTCATTATAAAAATTTAATTTGGCAGAACTTTAAAAATTCCTTCACCTTCAACGCTTATAAACACAAAACCGTCAGGGCTTATGTTTACATCTCTTACCCTTCCAATTCTAGGAAATAATTTTTCTCTTTTTGTTATCCCATTTTCATCAAATTCTAACCTTTCAAGATATCTAAAGCTTAGAGATCCGACAAGTAAACTTTCATTCCAATTTGGGTACTTATCAGAATTAACTATTGCCATACCTGATGGGGCAATTGATGGTATCCAATAATAAAATGGATCAATAACTCCCTCTAATTTTTTATTCTTAGTAATTTCACTTCCACTGTAATTAATTCCATAAGTAGCCTTTGGCCAACCATAGTTTCTATCTTTTAAAGGATCTTCATCTTTTTTTGGATATTTTATAATATTTATTTCATCTCCACCTCTTGGTCCATGCTCATGAATCCAAATTTCATAATCATTTACCCCTACATTTCTTGTTACTTTAATTATTCCTTGTGGATTTCTGTGTCCATAACTCCATATAGCTTTTTTGGAGCTATCAACATTATAAAATGGATTAGAATCAGGTATAGATCCATCTAAATTTAATCTATAGACTTTGCCTCCATCTAATGAAACACTTTGCGGGTTAACATCTCTATTTCCTCGATCACCAATTGTAAAGAAAACAAATTCTTGGGTAACCAATATGCTACCTCCAAAATGCCTCTCTTCTGTTGAATCTGGTAAAGCTTTATATAGTAGTCTTAAATCTGATAATTTATTATTGGAAAGAATTGCAGAATATAAAGCGGTATTAGATCCTGTATCTGATGATGTTATGCTAGCTGTTAAAAAAATTTTATTATTATTATCAAAATTTAAATCAACAGCAACATCAAGTAGGCCACCTTGTCTTGATAATGTTATATCAGGAGTGCCTTCTACAATACTTTTCTTTCCTTCTGATACATGATAAAGAATTCCTTTTTTATCAGTAACTAAAAAAGAATCAATACCTGTAAAGCTAAGTCCCCATGGTATTTCTATATCATCAATAATTTTTTCAAGACTGAATGAATCTTTATTAAAATCTTCTATTGGAGGATAGTTTTCTTTTTGAGAACATGCTACTGAGGTATTTAATAAAAATAGTGTAAGTAATAGATAATTTTTTTTCATAATTAACTCGAATTTAAAATAAATTAATCACTCAATGAAGTTTTTTTTAAATCAAGTCAATTAAACTTACATTTTGGTAATTTCTTTTAAGATACTCTAAGGTTTTTTCCATTAATTCTCCCATAGATTTTGATTTAATAAAGGAGTCTTCTTTTGTGAATTTAAATATTTCTTTTTTCAAATTCTCAATATTTTTAGCGGTACTAATGGTGTCCTGCTTCATAATTTTAACTAAATGATTCATTCTATCATCTGAAATTATTAATCTTCTTGAAATTGTTGATCTTTCTTCAATTTTATATTGAATAATGGAATCTGCTTTTAGTTTATCTTTTACTAGGTCCATCATTGGTTTGTTTTCTTTAAAAAATTGAGGTCTGTATACAGAGAATTTACCCTCATAGGATTGTTGATCAAAATCAATTGCTCTTATTTTATAAATTACTTGATCAAAGTCATGAATTGGAATTACTACATAATTATATGATCTCATGTCTCCAAGAAGTCTGATCATGCATCTTTCGTTAAATTTTACATATTCTTTTGCTATTTGAGATTTTTGATATTCAGAGCATTTTGGTAAGTAATCTTTAATGAATATATCTCCTGGTATTCCTGCAATATGTTCTTCAATTAAAGACGAATTATTGACTAAAAAGTTTAAATTTCTTGGAGATAGCATATGCTCAAATTCGATTCCATAGACTCTTGAAGCATCAGTTTTTTTTACATAAAAATATGTGAAGTTATCGTTTACAATATTTCGAATTTTAACTCTGAAGGGTTTTGAGTTTCCAAAAGTGCAATAGTCTACTGAATCTATATTTAAGTATGGAATAGATGATGAATTTCCATCTGAGTGAAGATGGGTGTATATTGTTTTAAGATTTTTATCAATTTCATTTCTCTCACTCTCATTATATAATAATCTTACCCATAATGTATCCTTATTATTTTTATCGTAAATATTTATTGAATCAGAATATCTTAATAGATCGTCATAGGAAATAACATCCTCTACCCATCTATCATGTTGTCTTAAAAAATTTTCAAGTTTTTTTGAAATAGGATAAAAAGGTTTCTTCTTTGAAATTAATTTTTTTTCAATTGCCATCAGTTAAAGATACGACAAACCAAAAAAATTAGAACTTCACGTTTAAGGCTTCTTTAAAATTAAAAAAACCAATCAATTGAACAACAATTAATTGGTTTAAAGTGTCGGGGTGGCAGGATTCGAACCTGCGACCTCCGCGTCCCAAACGCGGCGCGATAACCGGGCTACGCTACACCCCGAAAAAATGAGTTGCAAATATAAGCTTAATTAATTTTTAGCCAAACAATTTTGATTATAAGAAATCACAATCAACTAACTGGTGACATAATCTTTACATCATTATATTTTATCTGACCTCTAATGACAGATGAAATGGTAGTCGTTAATGCATTAATTACAGGAAGTTTTAATTGACTATTTGAATACACCATGCTTATCTCTCTAGCTGGAGAGGGTTCTTCAAATGGTATAATATTTTCTAAATTTTTTTTAATTAAATTTTTTGAATGTAAATAGGGTATAATTGTCATCCAAGGTCCATTATTTGATAAATTAATCAATGTTTCAAAACTTCCGCTTTTCAATTCATATTGTTTATTTAAGTCCTCAAGAGTGCATAGGTTCAAAACCTGATTTCTAAAACAATGACCATCTTTAAGTATTAAAACACCTCCATTTGACAAATCATTTATCTCTAACATTTTATTACCTGATAAGAAATGATGCTCAGGAACGTAGGCGACAAAAGGTTCATAATAGAGAGGTCTTTCAATTATTTTATCGTTATTTAATGGGGTAGCTGCAATTGCACAGTCAATAGAATTATCCTCCAATTTTTGAATTATTGTTTCCGTATTAAATTCCTCTATTTTTAATTCTACATTTTTATGTTTTTTTGTAAAAATATTAAGAAAAAGTGGGAGGAGTGTTGAGCTTACTGTAGGAATGATACCTACTTTGAGAGTTCCTCCTACAATACCTTTTTCTTCTGAAATAACATCATTCATTCTTGATGACTCATCAATAATTTTTTTAGCTTGAAATAGAACCTTGAGGCCAATATCTGTTACTTGTAATGGTTTCGTTGATCTATTGAATATTATAACTCCAAGTTCTTCCTCGAGTTTCTGTACTTGCATGCTTAATGTAGGTTGCGTAACAAAGCATTTATCTGAAGCAGTAGTGAAGTTTCCATGTTCTGCAACAGCTAAAGTATATTTTAATTGAGTTATAGTCATTATAAGTTTTATTTATTATTATTCAAAACTAAATAAAATAATATTATTTAAAATTAAATAAATGTTAAATACTATTACCTCATATGTTTTTATATTTGATTCATAACTTTATGGTTTGAAAAAAAACTTTCTTAACCAATCTATTCTGCTTAAAAGAATAATAATTGCTTGTGTTGGATTTATTACTCATAGAACTTTTAGGAGCAAGAACTTTAAAATAATTGGCTCTCAAAATCTTAATAACCTACCTGATAACAATGTATTGTTTGTTAGTAACCATCAGACATATTTTTATGATGTCATAGCTATGCTTCATGTTTTTAATTCGTCTGTAAAAGGAAAAGTTGATTCGGTTAAAAGACCAAAGTATCTTTTTAATCCAAAAACTAATCTTTACTTTATTGCAGCTATGGAGACAATGAAACACTCTTTAGTTACAAAAATTCTTGCCTACGCTGGAGCTATTTTAATTCAAAGAAGTTGGAGAGATTCTGGAGAATCTATTGATAGAGAGGTAAGATCTGAAGATCCTAATAATATAAAATTTGCACTTAAGGATGGTTGGGTTATAACTTTTCCTAGAGGTACAACAGATACAAGTAAGCCTGTAAGAAAAGGAACTGCTCATATTATTAAAAACAATGCTCCTATTGTAGTTCCTGTCAAGCTATCTGGATTTAATGATGTCTTTCAAAGAAATGGATTAAAAGTTTTAAATAGAAAAAAAACATTTACAATGGAAATATGTAAGCCCTTAGTGGGGAATATTTGCAACAGCTCTATTGATGAAATTACTAATGAACTGGAAAAAATTATTAACTAAAGATAAATTTAGGTTAGTTTCTAGTTAATGTCAGTTTTAATCTCATAGCAACCCAACCTCATTCCTGCTGCTCCAGATGGTTGTGAAATTAAATCATCAGTACCATTGTGAATTATAACTGCTTTATTTAAAATATCATTATCACCTTTACACCCTATACACCAGACATCCGTACTGAATTTTAACATACCATGACCAATTTCATCTATTTCAAAGTTTCCGACATCTCCTAAATGATACCCTAAAGAATCTCCCCATTCACCATGTTTTTGACTTGTCGGATTCCAATGTCCTCCGGCACTTAATCCATCTTTAGACGAGCAGTCACCATATTCATGAATATGAAGTGCTTTAGTACCTGCATCTAGTCCAAACACATGAGCCTCTAAGTAAACAGAATCATTTTCTTGTGTGAATGTAATAGTACCGGATATGTTAGAGTTGTTAATCGGTATTATAGTTTTTTTAATTGAAATTACTTTATCATTAGTATCACAACTAATAGATATAAAAGAAAGAAATAAGGAAGTAGTAATTAGTAAAAATATAATTAATTTTGATAGGGGTTTTTTCATACAACAAATTTATAATTAAATCTGATTATTTTTTTTAAGATAATGTTAAATGATATAAATCATTTTTATTATGAAATTTACTCTGTAATTTTGTCTTTAATTTAAGACTATTTATATGTTTAAAAGAAATGTATTAAAAGTATATGTGTTATTATGGTTTATAACAGGGTGTAAAATATCTTATAACACTTATGATTTTGAAAAGAGTCCAGAAATTGCTAAGCCTAATTATAGTGAGAATGATAGCTGGGCTGTGTTACCTGATAATTTTCCTGATGAAATTTCTCAATTTAAAATTGATGGAGAGAAAAAAGAAGCAGATGTATTTTTTATATACCCAACATTGATTGATGCTAGAAATCAAAGAGAATGGAATTCTGACATATGGAATAAGGAAATTAGAGAAGATGTTATCAATAGACCTATAAAATATCAGGCATCTGCATGGATAGATGCTGGAAATCTTTATGTGCCTTTTTATCGACAAGCTCATATTAGAGTTTTTAATGAGAAGTTTAAAGTAGAAGGTAAAAAAGCTTTAGATCTTGCATATAGTGACATTAAAGAAGCATTTACATATTATCTAAAAAACTTCAACAATAACAAACCATTTATTATTGCATCTCACAGTCAAGGAACTGTTCATGCAAAACGAATTATTTCAGAATTTATTGATGGTAAAGAGCTTCAAAAAAAATTAATTGCAGCCTACTTGGTTGGAATTAAGGTAACTGAAGATGAGTTTGATAATATTAAACCAATGAATTCTCCAGATGAAATAGGTGGGTTTGTTTCATGGAATACATTCAAATTCAATAAATATCCAAAAGAAGACAATTATGAACGTTGGTTTAAGGGTGGGGTAACATCAAATCCAATAACATGGGATGATTCAAAGGAAACAAAAAAAGAATCTCATAAAGGTGTTTTGTATAGAGATTTAACAATATTTCCAAAAAATATCAATATAAAATTAGTAGATGGAATAGTCTGGTCATCTTTACCTAACATACCTGGAAAATTTTTTTTAAGACCTGTTAGAAGTTATCATTTTGCAGATATTAATCTATTTTGGGTTGATATTAGGGAAAATGCTAAACTTAGAGTTGAGCAATGGTTCAAGAAAAACAATTAGTTTTTTTTTATTAACTTCAAGTTTATAAAATTTTTACTATGTCCTCAACAAATAAATCCAGAAGAAAATTTATCAAAAATTCAGCCTTAGCCTCATCTTTATTCATAGTTCCCAGACATGTTCTAGGAGGAACAGGTTACACTCCTCCAAGTGATAGATTAAACATTGCAGGAATTGGGTTACATGGAAAAGGTAATTCGGATATTTTACATGCTAGTGTAGGGGGACGAGAAAACGTAGTTGCATTATGTGATGTTCACCAGAATGCATATGGAGCTCAAGTTGCTGCTGAAAAATTTCCAAAAGCAAAATTTTACACAGACTTTAGAGAAATGTTGGAGAAAGAAAGTCTTGATGGAGTTACAATTTCTACTCCAGATCACACTCATGCTAATATTTCTAAAGTTGCTATGGAAAAAGGCATACATGTATATGTCCAGAAACCATTAACACATAATGTTAAAGAGGCAAGAATGCTAACAAAGTTAGCTAGAGAGAATAAAATTGTTACTCAAATGGGTAATCAAGGAGCTTCCAACCCAGAACAAATTATGATTCAAAAATGGATTAAAGAGGGTAGAATCGGAAAGGTTACTAAGGTTTATACATGGACAAATAGACCAGTTTGGCCTCAAGGAGTTGCAATGCAAAGTCCTGACCCTTCTCAAAAACCAGAAGGAATGGATTGGGACTTATGGATTGGGCCTGCAAAAAATAATGGTTATACCCCTGGTCTTCATGCTTTTGATTGGAGAGGGTTTTGGAATTATGGAACTGGAGCTTTAGGAGATATGGGATGTCATATTATGGATGTACCAGTTAAAGCACTTGGTCTTTTTGAACCATTTAGTATCGAGGCTAGTGTTTCAAATTTGCCTTATGCTAAGGCTTTTACTCCTTCACCTTTAATTGAAGAAGCTTGCCCATCTAGTTCATATGTTACATATAAATTTAGACCATCAGAGATAAATGATGCAGAAGTTAAAATGATATGGATGGATGGAGGTATTCGTCCTTCTCATCCAGATTTAATTACTGATAAAGATAATATTGGAGATAATGGTGTTTTAATGATTGGTGAAGATGGTCTGATATGGAGTGATAACTACGGAATCAATGCTAGATTGTATCTTAATGGACAAAAGGGTGTTGTTGAAAAAGGAAAAATTTCTGAAATAAATTCAGTTGAATTTGGACATCAGAGTTACTGGATAGATGCTATAAAAGATGGGTATGGAAGTGATAAACATAGAAATCTTACTTCTAACTTCGATTTTGCAGGACCGCTATCTGAAGTAGTTTTGCTTGGAAATGTTGCAATCAGAAGTAGTCTTCTTAAAAGATCTCCTAGAAGTAATGTGTTCATTGGTAAAAAACAATTAATGTATGATAGTAAAAAAATGTTAATTACTAATCTGGATCAAGCAAATCAATTCTTAACTAGAGAATATAGAGAAGGCTGGGAACTATCTTAAAGATCCATATTAACAGAAATAATAACTCTCCTATTTTTCTTTCTTTCACTTAATGGAATATTGGCATAATTGGGTTTATTTTCTCCATAAGCTCTTAATTCAAGTCTTGAATCATTTATGCCATCCTTAATTAATGTATTTTTTATAGTACTAGATCTTTTCTTTGATAAAAGCATATTATATTCTGATTCTCCTTCAGAAGAAGCATGACCATCAATATTAATATTAATATGGTTGTATTGAGTAAGTAATTTACTTAGGTCAGTAATATTTAATTTTTGACTTTCATTTAATTCATAACTATCAAAATCAAAGAAAAATTCTGAATAATTATTTAAAAAATTTGCTAGAGAAATTGGAAGTTTAGGACATCCATTAAATTCTTTTGATCCAGCTTCATTTGGACACCTATCATCAACATTAGGTGTGCCATCATTATCTAAATCAGCTAATTTACAACCTCCGTTTGATTTTGGTCCAGCTTCATTTGGACAATTATCTATATTATCATTTAATCCATCACCATCTGAATCAGGACATGGCTGACCATTTATTCCAGCTTTTTGAGGACAAGGATCCTTTTTGTCAGAAAATCCATCACCATCTGAATCAGGACATCCATTCATTGAAATAGAGCCAGACACATTAGGACATTGATCTTTTTCATCTGGAATTCCATCACCATCTGAGTCAGGACATCCATTTAGTTCAATTAATCCTGGATGGTCAGGACAATGATCTTTTTTATCAGGAACACCATCACCATCTGAATCACCTTTCCCAAAATTAAACTTAATACCAACTACATGTTGAAGATTACTATATGCATTCTTTTCATCCAAAGATTTATAGGAAACACCTGTATTAAGGGCTATATTTTTGGATATTTGAAAGTCAATACCTGCTCCAAAAGATGGTCCGTAAGAAGTATTTTTTGAGCCAAAACTAATATCACCTTCGCCAAAATTAACTAAACCGTATCCAGCAGAAAGATATGGATCAGCTTTAACACCTAAAATCCTAGAATCTACAGGGATGTTATATTTAATTATTCCATCTAATGAATAGTAATATAAATCTTCATTTGAAATTTCGACATCATTCTCAGAATAATTAATTCCAACAGAAAAATTATTAAAAATATATCTAGTTAAACTTAGGGAGGGTAATTTATATCCACTTTTTTCAGAATCATCAGGATTTATAGAGTTTATACCTACTCCAAATAACCATGGGGTTTCCTCATTCTGACTATAAACTGAGCCAGAAAAACATAAGAGTATAGCTAAGGAGATGACGTGGTTTTTCATGTTAGCATTAAAATATGAAAAAATTTTGTTAATACATAAGATTGAATTATAATTATAAAAATTTAATAAATGAGTAAAAAAATATCTGTTCTAGTTATTGGGTGCGGTAACATGGGCGCATCCCATGCAACAGCTTATCATAATCATGATGGTTTTGACATATGTGGTCTGGTCTCTAGAGGTAAAAGCAAGGATAAATTAAATGATTCTTTGAAATCAAGCTATAAGTTATTTACAAATTATAAAGAGGCAATAATTGAAACTAAGCCAGATGCTGTGTGTGTTTCAACATATCCTGACACGCACGAAGAGATTTCATTATTTGCTCTTGAAAATAATTGTCATATTTTTCTTGAGAAACCAATTGCAGCTGACTTAGCAGGCTCTAGAAAAATTATTACTAAGGCAGAAGAAAATGGAAAGAAACTTGTAGTGGGATACATACTTAGACATCACCCTATTTGGAAAAAGTTTATTAAGGAATCAAAACAACTTGGAAAGCCAGTTGCAATGAGAATGAATCTAAATCAACAGAGCTCAGGTGAAACTTGGGGTGTTCACAAGAATTTATTGGCTTCTTTAAGCCCAATAGTTGATTGTGGTGTGCATTATTTAGATGTGATGTGTCAAATTACTCAATCAAAACCTTTAAGTGTATCAGCTATAGGTGTTAGATTATCTGATGAAATACCAAAGGATAATTACAACTATGGACAACTTCAGATAAGATTTGAGGATGGATCAGTAGGTTGGTATGAAGCAGGTTGGGGTCCTATGATTAGTGAAACTGCCTTCTTTGTTAAGGATGTTATTGGTCCCAAGGGTTCAGTTTCTATTGTCTCAGATGATGATACTTTTAAAAAGGATTCTGATAATCTTGAAAATCATACAAAAAACAACTGTCTTAAGATACATAGCTCTGAGTTAGATGCAGATCAAAATTTTGTTTCTCCAAACAGAAAAATTGTATATGCTGAGGATCCTAGTCATCAAGATTTATGTGATTATGAACAGGAATACTTCTTTAAATCAATTAGAAATGATTTAGATTTAAAATCTCATACGGAAGATGCTTATAAAAGCTTACAAATAGCCTTAGCTTGTGACGAGGCAGTTAAGAAGTCAACTACTGTTTATTTAGATTAAAGCAACCTTTCTTTTATTTCCATTATAATAACTATTACTAGTATCAAACCTAGTGTTCCTATAAATATTCCACCTACACCCATAATATTTTTTTTCAAATTTAATATTTTTTATTATATTATTTTTTAATTATGTAATATTTATGAAGTGTATTATTTTATAATTAATTAATCTTTTTTATTAGAATTTTATTTAAAAATATAAAATATATTTAGATATAATTATTAATTATATAATATTTAATAATTTGTTAATAAAAAATAAATGTATATTTGATACATATATATTTAGTACATGATAATTTCATATTTACAAACTTCTGATAATCACGAGGCTCAAAAAAACATTAATAAGGAAAATTCTTATTTGGATCACTGCTCAAGTGTTATACCTTTTAATAAACGTGAAAAAGGATCCTTAATCTTTGCTTTAATTAATCAAAAGAAAATCTCTAAAGTTGTAGTGCCAAACATTTCTGTACTTGGTAGAAATCAAATTGATGTTTTGAACACAATAGATTTTTTTATTAATAATGATGTTTCTCTATTTTCTCAAGCTGAGAGATTAGAGACGATGGATGAATATGGTAGAGTTAAGCCTGATGCCATATTATTTTTAAATCTTTTTAGGTCTCTTGCCAATATGGAATATAAAAACCGAAAAGAATCACATAGATTTGGAATTCAACAAGCTAAGGATTTAGGAAGATATAAAGGGATAGGTGGAAGACAACTAGACTCTATTGAGGAGTTTTTTGAAAAACCAAAAAATATAAATATTTTAAGACATCTTAAGAGGGGTGAAAGTATCCGAAGAACAGCCAAGTTAGTAGGTTCTTCTCCTGGTTTAGTTCAAAAAGTTAAAAGATGGGCGCAAGACCATAATAAATTAGAAAATTAACCTAGCTTTATAGAAACAAAATATTTATTATGAAAAATTATTTATTATTAGGAATACTTGGACTTGCTGTTTCTTGTTCAAATGTTCAACATCCTGATTTTGCAGCCAATGTAGAATCAGCTAAAACTCTTTTAGAACTTCAAGGATCAGAAGCAGATCTTCAAGCTCAACTTGATCTAGTTCATGAGGATATGCAATGGCAGCCTGCTTTTCACGGTTCTTCTCAAATTGGCAAAGAAGCTTTTGGAGAATATTTAAAAGGATGGCATGATGCTATGGAAGATGTAGTCTATACTCCTGTAAACTGGTTACCTGGTGTTCTTGCCGATACTGGTCTTCCTGATGGAAGTGTAAGGTCTTACGGAAAATGGACAGGTGTTCATTCTGAATCTGGTAAAAGTTGGGAGCTTATAAGCTATCACACATGGGACTTTAAGGATGGACTTATTATTTCAGGTGGTGATTATTTTGATGCAGGGGGGTTACTTTCATCTCTAGCGTCTGATGAATCAACTGAATAGTTATATCTATTATCTATTAAAAAAACCTTTTCATAGAAATGTGGAAAGGTTTTTTTATCTTCATTACTTAAATCAATTTAAATTAAAACAATGAAAAAATTTATACTATTTGCAATTTTTGGACTAATGATATCTTGTTCAAATGTTCAACACCCAGATTACTCTGCCAATGTTGAATTAACAAAACAATGGATTGAAGTCTTTGAAACACAAAACTTTGATTTGCTTACACAAATTACATCAACTGAAGTTGATGCAACATCTCCAATTTATGGTCAAGGTCAAGTTGGTTATGATGGTTACATGGAAACCGGTAAATTTTACACAGGTAATTTTTCAGATGTAACATTTAGTGACCCTGTTTTTTTACCTGGAGTTGACAATGAAACTTTAATTCCTAATGGAGGGGTAAGAATATACGGGACATGGTCAGGTGTTAGTAATGATACAGGTAAAGAGTTTTCTGTATTAGCTTATCACTGGTTTGAGTTTGAGGATGGTAAAATTATTAGTACTGGTGACTTTTTTGATGCTACTGGTATGATGATGGCTGTTGCTCCAGATCAAGAATAATTAAACTCTTTAACAATTAATAAAACCTTTTCATAGAAATGTGAAAAGGTTTTTTTATATAATACTCCCCATACTTCCTCCATCGACCCTTATTGATGCACCGTTTGTACCTGATGCAATTGGACTTGAGAAATATAAAATTGTATTTGCTACTTCAGTAACAGAAAGGAACCTTGAAATTAAAGAGGAGTCTCTAACATCTTCAAAAAATTGTTTTTCAACTTGATCTATAGTTTTATTTTCCCTTTTAGCTGTTTGTTCAAGAAATACTTTAGAACCTTCTGATAGGGTAGAGCCAGGAACTATTGTATTTACAGTAACATTTGATCCTTTTGTAAGTTTTGCTAATCCACTTGAAAAAACACTTACAGAAGCTTTAGAAACACTATAACTAAGAAGATCTCCTGGGACTAAACTGGAACACTCAGATGAAATAAATAAGATTCTACCCCAATTTTTTTTTAACATATTAGGAAGAAAATGCTTAGATAATTTTACACCACTCATTAAATTTACTTCAAAGTGATCTTGCCAATCTTTGATCTTTTCACTATAAAAATCCTTGCCTCTAAAAATGCCAACATTATTTACAATTATATCTATGTCATCAGGAATTTTTTTGATTAATTCATCTATTTGAGCATTATCAAGAAAGTCTGCAGAAATTCCACTAACGTTTTTATTATTTAGTTTTTTAAGAGCACTCTCTACACCTTCTTTAGTTCTTCCATTTATTATTACAGTAGATCCTTCATCAAGAAAAAGTTTAGCTGTTTCAAAACCAATTCCTTTAGTTGACCCAGATATAAAGACTTTTTTATCATTTAAATCTAAATTCATATCTATTAATTTATTACCATTTATCTAATCCTAAAATTTTCCTTCCAAGCGGTGAGAGATTAGCAGTTTTATATTTTGTTTGTTCCCAATTCCTAGGATCACCAGGAAAAGCGTATCCTTCAGGGGCAATTCTATCTTTCCATGAATTTACTCTCCAGTTAACTAAATCTTTTTCATTTTCTTGAGCAGGCATCATTGAAATGTATTGAGCAATTCTGACTTTATCTTTTGAATTATTAGGTCTTATTCCATGAGGTTGAGAGCTATTAAAAATCAAAAGATCTCCCGCTTCAAGAGAAACTTTAACTATTTTGTCTTCTAATCCTTGAATATCAGGTTGAAATCTATCCCTGTCTTCAGGTTGAGATAACTTCCAAGTATCATAGTTTCTATACAGCCATGGAACACACTGAAAACCACCCATATCTTGATCAGTTTGGTCAGATAAGGCTAATACACCTTGAACATTTTGAGGTTTTGTTTCAGGGTCATAATCCCAATGAATAAAACCTTTGTACTCAAAGCCAGGTCTTATAGGAAAATTTAAATTGGCTCTATCTATGGTACTCCATAGCTTTTCAGTACCCCAAATATCTACAAATGAGTCATATACTCTTTGAGTTTGACGGTTATCCCACAGCATTTGATTATTATATACCTCAACCATTCCTGTTCCAGCTAACTCTTTCATTTCCATTTCTGCCCTAGCTTCAGCATACCAAGTTGAAGGATCATCAGGGATTTTGTCATCAAATTCCCATATAAATTTTGCAGTTTTTAATGCTTGCTCTCTAGAGACAGCATTCTTAATAACTATATACCCATTTTCATTCCAGAAGTCCCATTGATCCATTGTTAGAACCCTAAGAGAATCAGCTGATGCTTGAGTTCTAAGTTTTTGTATACTGCTTTTTGCTGTGGATGGATTCCCTGGAATTTCTTTGTGTAGATTGTCGGGTATCATACTTATATTAATTCTTCTTTAAGTTTACTTAAAGATAAAAAAATCATGTAAATTAATAGTCTAAATTTTATCTTATGTCGAAGTTTGATCGTAGAAAGTTTATCAAAACTACATCGTTGTCAGCAGCGTTTGCTTCAACTACTAGCTTGTATTCATCTAATTCAAGAGGATCTGATCAAAAATATATGGGTGACTTTGCATCTCCTAAACTAAAAAACATAAAAGCAGCATTTATTGGCGTTGGTTACAGAGGTAAAGGACATCTTAAATCATTTGCTTCACTTCCAGGAACTGAAGTTGTTGCAATTTCAGATTTATATCAAGACAATGTAGATCTGTCTGTTAAAATTCTTAAAGAATTAAATCAACCTACAGATAAAATTAAGACTTATTGGGGTAGTGAAAATAAATGGAAATTAATGCTGAAAGAAGTTAAGCCCGATATAGTTTTTATTTCAACTAATTGGAAGAATCATGGTGTAATGGCTGTTCAGACTATGAAAAATAATGCTCATGCTTTTGTTGAGGTTCCTCTTGCACTTTCTATAAATGAATTGTGGAAAATAGTAAATACATCAGAAAAATATAGTAAACATTGTATGATGATGGAGAATGTTAATTATGGTAGAGAGGAGCTTATGTTTTTAAACATAATAAGAAATGGACATTTGGGTGATCTTCTTCATGCGGAAGCAGCATACATACATGACCTTAGATTCCAAATGTTTGAAGAAGAAAGAGGAACAGGTTCTTGGAGAACATTACAATATGAAAAGAAAAAAGGTAATCTTTATCCCACTCATGGATTAGGTCCAGTTTCACAGTACATGAATCTATTAAGATCTGAAGATAATTTTAAATCAATTGTTTCTTTTTCAACTCCAGCTATGGGTAGGAAAAAATTCGCAAATAAAAATTTCTCAGAGAATCATAAATGGAATGAATTAAATTATCAAAATGGAGATTTAAATACGTCTGTTATTAAAACTCACCTTGGAAGAACTATTATGGTTCAGTGGGATGAAACCAGTCCAAGACCTTATACAAGACTAAATCTAGTTCAAGGAACTAAAGGGATTCTTGCAGGGGGACCAACTAGAGCGGCCTTTGAAGGTGGATTCGAAGATTTTACAGATGGATCTAATCAATGGATAAAAGATGATGGAATTAAAAGACTCTACGAAAAGTATGACCATCCTCTTTATAAAAGATTAAATAATAAAACTAAAGATTCAGGTCACGGGGGTATGGATGGAATCATGATGTATAGAATAGTTGAATGTCTTCAAAGAGGAATTCCTTTAGATCAAAATTTATATGAAGGATGTTCTTGGAGTTCACTAATAGAACTAACATCCAATTCTGTTAATAATAATGGCGAACCTCAACAGTTTCCAGACTTTACAAGAGGAAATTGGGTTAACACTAAACCTTTTGATATTATCTCTTAATGATAGATAAAATTGTTTCACAAGCTCCTGCAAGAGTCTGTTTGTTTGGTGATCACCAAGACTATCTTAGACTTCCAATAATTGCAACAACTATTAATAGAAATATTGAAGTCAGCGCAACAAGAAATAACTCGAGATGTTTTAAGATATTCAAAAAAGATCTGGGAGAGTACGATGATATAAATATAGATGATGATATAGATCAAAATGAAACGGATTTTTTAAAGATTGCAATTAGAGTTCTTAAAGATTATAGTTGTATTCCGGACAAAGGTTATGACATTATTATATCTAGTAACATTCCAATTAATTCTGGTCTTTCCAGTTCTTCAGCTCTTATAGTAGCTTGGATAAATTTTCTTTTAAATACCTTTTCAACTCATAAAGTAAGTGCAGAACTACTGGCAGAGATTTCTTATAGAATAGAAGTTATAGAAAAAGGTAATTCTGGTGGAAAGATGGACCAATACACGATTTCATTTGGAAAAACTATTTTTTTAGACACGTTAAATGACAAAGTTATTTCCTATGATCATAATCTTTGCGATATGATAATTGGAGTTTCAAACCAACCAAAAAATACTGAAGGACTATTAAAAAAACTAAAAACTAATGCTCTAATTTCAATTGATTTAGTAAAGAAAAAATTTCCAAAATTTGATATTTACAACCCTTTAAGTTTTGATCTTGAAACATGTTTGTTAGAGTTAGACGAGGAATTTAGACCTTACTTTAGAGCTGCTGTAGGTAATTATCAAATAACTTTAAATGCTCAAAATGAATTTAATAAATCACTTTTAAATATTGAAAAAATTTCAAAACTAATGAGTGATCATCATGATTTTTTAAAAAATGACTTAAAAATTACTACACCTGAAATTGACCATATGATTGATATAGCTGAACAAAACGGATCATTAGCTTCTAAAATTGTTGGATCTGGAGGAGGCGGGTCAATTGTCTGTTTATCTAACAATAAAGAGACATCAATTAAAATAGTAAAAGAATTGAATAAAATTGGAGTTAAGGAAGCTTTTATTGCAAAAAGAGGGTCTGGTCCAAAAATCTTAATAAATGAATAGAATCCCATTGATAATAATGGCTGCAGGAGTTTCATCAAGAATGAAAAAATCTTCTATTACTAAGGAAATGACGAAGAATCAAATAAATCAGTCCAATTCAAGAGTGAAAGGTTATATCCAGGTAGGTGAGGGGAGGGAACCTCTTATATTTTATCTTATTAAAAATTCTATAAATGCTGGTGTTAGAGAATTTTATATTATAGTATCTAATAATTCTAAAGATTTTCAAAAATATCTTAAATCTCTTGAATGTAGATTAGGTATAACTGTAAACTTTGCAATTCAAGACTTTTATGGAAAGTCTAAACCATTAGGTACTTCAGATGCAATTTTTCAGACAATGAATCAGCATGAAGAGCTAATTAAAACCAGATTTTTAGTTTGTAATTGTGATAATTTATATTCGGCAAAAGCAATTAGACTTCTATTAGATGAATCTAATTATAACTCAATGATAGCATATAGTTTTGAATGTTTAGAATTTTCAGATGAAAGATTATCTTCTTTTTCATTATTGAATATTGAAAATAATTTTCTTTCTGAAATCATTGAGAAGCCTGATTTAGAATTAATCAGAAATCATCATAAAAAAAAGTATGTAAGTATGAATATTTTTTCATTTAAGGGAAGTGAAATATATAAGCACCTAAAAGACTGTCCAATAAATATAAAAAGAGGAGAGAAAGAAATTGCTAGTGCTCTTCAAAATATGATATTTGAAAACAAGAAATCAGTAATTACTTTTCCACTTTGTGAACATGTTCCTGACATGACATACAAGAATGATTTAGAAAAAATTAATAAATTTTTAAATTAAAATTAACTTTCAAAATTCACTCCGAAATTGTCTTAGTCTTATCTTTGTCATGTAAATATTATGATAATGAATAAATATATTTTCTCCTTTTTTGTTTTCTTTTTATCCTGTGATATTAGTTCATCTAAACCAATTGATAATCCAGATCCTGTATTTTCAGTAAATGATCAAGATTACAAAAGTATGAATAAGGCTTATTTTGCATCCGGATGCTTTTGGTGTGTTGAAACTATATATGAAAGTTTAGATGGTGTAAAAGAAGTTTATTCAGGTTATGCAGGTGGTTCAACTATAAATCCTAACTATTATCAGGTTATGTCTGGTAAAACAGGACACGCAGAAGCTATTGAAATTATATATGATGAAAATGTTGTCTCATTTGATACACTTTTGAAAGTATTTTTTGACTCTCACAATCCTACTACTCCTAATAGACAAGGTCCTGATTATGGAACTCAATACAGATCTATTGCTTTTTATAGTAATGAGGCTGAAATGAAAAAAATAAATAATTATATAGATTTCTTATCAACTACTTCAATTTTTGGAAAAAAAATTATTACCGAAATAGAAAAAATTGATAAGTTTTATTATGCTGAAGACTACCATCAAGATTATGAAAAGAAAAATCCAAATAACCCATATATTCAAAATGTTTCAATTCCTAGATTCAAAAATTTTAAGCAAAAAGCCTCTAATTATGTAAAAGTTAAAGATGATCACTAGATTACATTTAACCTTATTTACTTTACTGATTTTTTCATGTTCAAAACAAGAGGTAAATCTAACAGGTAAGGAGCTCTGGGAATCACTTGATATATCTAATTATTCGATGATTCAGCAAATATCTTGTTATTGTTTTCCAGAAGATTATACATTACCTAAATCTATAGTTGTTGAAAATAAAAAAATTAAATCAATCAATGGATTTAGTCCAAATAAAACAATTGGATTTGAATCTTTTTATACAATTGATAGAATATTTGAGTTTATAGAATTAAAACTTGATGATGAACCTGAATTTTACGATATTGAATATGATAGTGAATATGGATATCCAAATTATCTTTTTTTTGATATGTCAAAAATGATAGCAGATGAAGAAATAGGTTATCATATATCAAATTTTAAAATATTAAAATGAATTATCAGGTTAGAATTCAGAAAAGAAAAGATTTTCAGATTTTAGAAAATAATATGCCTATAATTAAAGGCGCAAAACCTAAATGGTACTCAAGTGAGATAGTTTTTTTCTTCAATAATAAAACTTATCAAATAAAAAAGAAAAGTTTTTGGAAAAGTGATTATGAAATAACTGCCAGTGGTAAAAAGATTGGCAACATATTAATTAGGAGTTTTAAAAAGCCAAGAGGAAATTTTATTCAGATTTTAGAAAATAATATAGTAAAATATGAGTATTATATGATCTTTACAACAAAATCTATATTTGGATATGCTAGAACATTCACATTAAAGAATAATGAAGATGAAGTTTTAAAAATTAATTATGACTGGAAAAAACAATCCTGGATAAAATATACAGAGGAGATTTCAGTCGATATTATCAATAATCAAGAAAGTACACCTGACTTATCAGTTTATTCTCTATTTCTGATGAGATTAATTCAACAACAAGAGGCTGCTGCTAATAGTGGAGGAGGGGCTATGATTCATGGCTAGAATTAAGGATATGTATGGAAAAAAATATCTAATATCTAACATAGATAATTTTAAAAAACATATTCTAAATTATCATACAGTTAATGGAGAGCCAGATAACAGTATCCATGAAGAAAATGGCTATTATTTTAAGGTAGATTCTGATTTTATGAAAATTCTACGAAAATTATCGTAATTTTATTTAGCTGTGCATAAACATATTTTATTTTTTCTTTTTTTAGTCTCATGTTCCAATATTCTATATAATCATGATGATACAATGTCGATGCTTACAACAAAACAGTTAGTTGTGAAAAAATTTGGAGACCCTACAGAGATTACCAAAACAATTGATTATGATGAATATTATTATGATTTTGGAGTTTTTGAAGAAAGAGTTAATTATTTTGACCCTCAAATATCAACTGTTACTCCTCAACCTAAAGTAAGTGAAATTGAGAATGAATTTGTACCTCAATTTAGAATTCAAGTTTCATCAAAATATGTCAAGTTTCATTTAGTAGGAGATAAAGTAATATACTGGGAGAGTCAAAATGTAAAGTTTCCAACAAAAAAGAATTAATTGTTACATTATAGTTTCTACTATTCTTAGATTTCATCTTACATCTTGATTAAAGTACTCTCAAATTTTTTTAATTTTGGAGTTAAAGATTCATTTCATGTCAATTCAAAAATTTTCAAAAGAAACACAAGCTACAGGTAACTTTAATTATGGGGAAATATTAGAGAATAAACCTTTAGGCTTTCCTCAAGATGGTGGTGAATTAAAACCTTATTCAAATCTCTTTTATTGGGCCTATGCTTGGGCTCCAGAAAAGGATAGTACTATTGGTCTACATCCACATAGGGGGTTTGAAATATGTAGTTTTGTTCTCAAAGGAGAAATTGAACACTACGATACTTTGCTTGATAAATGGATTACTTTAAGTGAGGGAGATGTTCAGGTTATTAAAGCTGGAAAAGGTATTTCACATTCTGAAAAATTAAAATCTGGCTCAGAAATTTTTCAAATTTGGTTTGATCCTAATATTCAAGAGTCTTTATATACTAATGCCAGCTATAATGATTTTAAGACAAAAGAGTTCCCTTTACTATCCAGCAATGGAGTTGAAAAAAAAACTATTTCTGATGAGCTGAATCAGATTGATTTGGATTCAGATGGAATTCAAATTTTTCAATATAATTTTAAAGATGGAATTCATGAACATTCAATAAAAAATCTTTTTTATCATTCTATATTTATTTTATCAGGAGACTTAAATATAGGAGATCAAGTATTCAATAAAGGTGATTTTATTATTATTGATAGTGAAAAAAAAATACAGTTATCCGCAAAGAATAACTGTAAAATTTTTGAAATAATTTCACCTATTAAACCTCCATATAAAACATATGCAGAGGTTCATAATGTTAATTGATTATAACAAGTTTTAGGTTTCTTTCCTTAAACATCTCAAATAGTTCTTCTACCGTTCCCTCAGATTGTATAGAAACTCTAATAAATCCTACACCAAAGCTTATGTATGCAGATGTACTGTTCTCCGAATTAAGAAATACTTGAGGTAATTGACTCCATCTATCAGGTCTCTCATCTTCATAGGTTCTTTCAATGTAAGCATTAATAGATGCGTTATCGTATACATCCTGAGTAATTTGCGAAACTTCGATTTCAAAATTTGCATATTGCATATCCTCAGATATAGTATCTGGTTCTGAAGGGATCTTTAAAATAATTACTTCGTTATTTGAGCCATTATAGATTACGTCAGAAGTACCGAAGGTAGGAGAACATCCAAATAGAAGGATAGATAGTAAAAAAACAAATATAATTTTTTTCATAATTATTTTAATTAGGTTTATAAATTAAGAAAGCCTGACTCACGAGTGAATCAGGCTTTCTAATCTTTATACACGATTGGAGTTATCCAAATAGCAGATAATTTTTCTGCTTTTTAATGTTTAAAGCTTTGACAATTTATATTTAAACTTTCGTTTAAAATTGGAAGTTAATTTTGCTTCCGTTTCTAATTGTTTTATAAAAGTATAAATCTATTCAACAAAAACAAATTTAAACTTTAAATTGTTAATAACTTTTCATAAGACACTAATAAACAGCGATTTAAAAAAACATCTAACAATTACAACATGTGCAATCACATGATTTTGTGCAGTCACAACTTTTACAATTACAATCCATAGTTTTATTTTTATTCAATTTACAAAAATTAATTAAATACAATATCCTTATAATAATTTTCTAGAGCTCTTTTGTATGCAACGACAAACTGATAAAATCTATATTCTTTTAAGTTCCCAAATCTGTTAAATTCATTATAAGTATTAGATTGATATGTTTTTAATTTTTTATCAAGAATGCTTTGAACTTCTTTAACCTTTTTAAAAACTAGTTTCTTAGTTGAGTTGTTATGTAAATCAGATTGATATTTATTAATTATAATCTTTATTTCCTTGGGAGTTAGTTCTGTATATTTTTTTTGATTACTCCAATTTACGCTATACTCATTATATAGCCAGTTATATTCTTTGTATAAACCATTTAACATACATGTCAGAAATATATTCATTAAGGACTAAAGTATAAATTATATACATATTTTTGCATTATCTCGGGCAATTAGTTCAACTGAATAGAACAGAAGATTACGGCTCTTCAGATGGGGGTTTGAGTCCTCCATTGCCCTCAAAAAATTGATTTTGGACTTTTTAGGAATTTTATTTGGAATAGTTTTACTCTCTCATGGTGGTGACTTACTAACTAAGTCTTCAGTGGATATCTCCCTTAAATTCTCTGTTCCAAAAATTATCATTGGTATGACTATTGTTTCATTTGCAACTTCTGCTCCTGAATTAATAGTAAGCTTAAATGCTACACTAGATGGATTTCCAAATTTTGCAATTGGAAATGTATTAGGATCAAATATTGCAAACATAGGCTTAGTCTTAGGTATAATTGCAATTATATACCCAGTGACACTTAAACAAAGATTTTATTCTTCTGATTTCCCTTTGCTTCTAATTTCAACTTGCTTATTTTACTTTGTTATATATACAGGCAATCAGATCACTAGGACTGAAGGTTTCATTCTACTTGTTACAATTATAGCAATTTTATCTTATCTGTTTATTTATCAAAAGAATAGTATATCAGAATTTTCTGATGATTTTGATAGGAGTAAAATATCCATATCCAAATCATTTTTATATATAATATTTAGTGGTTTTTTATTATGGTTAGGTGCTGAGACATTGATAAAATCTGCAATTTCAGTAGCTAATAAATTTGAAATTTCTCAGAGAGTAATTAGTATCACTATGGTTGCAATCGGAACAAGTATACCTGAACTAGCTGCATCAATTGTTGCATCATTAAAAAAACAAAATGACTTGTCAATTGGTAATCTAATAGGATCAAATATTTTTAATCTGTTAGTTGTTATTGGAATTACTTCTTCGATATCACCAATTTATGGAATTGAAAGTAGTGCAATTTTTAAAGATATGTTATGGGTAGTCTTTTTCTCAGTAATTATTCTACCATTAGCTTTAGTTGGGAGACGAAATGTCTTAACAAGAAAAAAAGGAATTATGCTATTAGTATTATATCTAATATTCATAATCCCTTTAATAGTTTAACTAAAAATTAAGCGCTTTTAACAGTTTTTACAATTCTTGCTGCTACTTTATATGGATCAGCATTTGAGGCAGGTCTACGATCTTCTAACCAGCCTTTCCAACCACTTTCAACTGTTCCTATTGGAATTCTAATGGAAGCTCCTCTATCAGATATACCAAAGCTAAATTCATGAATTGATTGTGTTTCATGTAAACCAGTTAACCTTTGATCATTAAACTCACCGTAAACTTCAATGTGTTCCTTAGTAAGAGGTCTGAAAGCTTCACAAATTTTTTCATAAGTAGCTTTATCTCCACAAGTTCTTAATGTATTATTAGAGAAGTTTGCATGCATACCAGATCCATTCCAATCCCCTTTTATTGGTTTTGGGTGATATTCTATATAATAGCCATAATCTTCAGTAAGTCTATCTAATAAATATCTAGCAACCCAGGTTTGATCACCTGCATTTTTAGCACCTTTAGCAAAAATTTGAAACTCCCACTGACCAGATGCTACTTCTTGGTTAATACCCTCAAAGTTTAATCCAGCTTCAAGGCATAAATCTGAGTGAATCTCAACTAACTCTCTTCCATGAGTATTTTTCCCACCCACAGAACAGTAATACATTCCCTGAGGACCAGGATAGCCTCCCATTGGAAATCCAAGTGGCAGTTGAGTTTCAGAATCCATTATAAAATATTCTTGTTCAAAACCAAACCAAAAGTCATTATCATCATCATCAATAGTTGATCTAGAATTTGACACATGTGCTGTTCCGTCAGGATTTAATACCTCAGTCATAACTAAATACCCACTTTCTCTTGTTGGATCAGGATAAATAGAAACAGGTTTCAAAATACAATCAGATGAATTACCTTCTGCCTGTTGAGTAGAGGAACCATCAAAACTCCAATCAGGACAATCTTCGATTTTTCCACTAAAATTATTAACTACTTTGGTTTTACTTCTCATGTTAGCAGTTGGAGTATAACCATCAAGCCATATATATTCTAATTTAGATTTGCTCATTTTGTTTTTTATTAATTAATCGCTGTAATTTAATTTTTTTTTTAAAATTTAGTTTGTTGTAAAGCTGATTTTAAACAACTTTTATTAATCTAACATTTATAGCTTTGAAAATTGTCAATTTTATATAAAATGAGATAAAAAATTGAGAAATATTTACTCGCTCTAAACTTATTATTTTAAAATTCTAAATTAGATTAAAATGAAAATTTTGAGCCAGTTAACAAATGAATTTTATTAAAAACTTATTAAGATTTTTTTTTGATAACTTTACGTTGAAAAATGTCAAATAGATATAAATTAAGAGGAGTTTCTTCTGGTAAAGAAGATGTTCATAATGCCATTAAGAATCAAGATAAAGGTCTGTATCCCAAAGCTTTTTGTAAAATTCTTCCTGATTTAATTTCGGAATCTAATGATCATGCTCTAATTATACATTCAGATGGAGCAGGAACAAAATCTTCTCTTGCATATATTTATTGGAAGGAAACAGGAGACTTATCAGTTTGGAAGGGAATAGCACAAGATTCTATTGTCATGAATCTTGACGATGTTGCATGTGTTGGAGCTGTTGATAATATACTACTCTCTTCTACAATTGGAAGAAATAAAAATAAAATACCAGGTGAAGTTATTTCTAAAATTATTTCTGGTACAGATGAAATACTCTCCTATTACAGAGATCTTGGAATTAATATTCAAAGTGGAGGTGGAGAAACTGCTGACGTGGGTGATTTAGTTAGAACAATCATTGTTGATTCATGCCTGACAGTTAGAATTAAAAAAGATCAAATAATAGATAATTCCAATATAAAGCCAGGTAATGTAATAATTGGACTTTCTTCAACTGGTCTTTCTTCATATGACATAGAATATAATTCTGGAATTGGGAGTAATGGTTTAACATCTGCTCGACATGATGTATTATCTAAATATTTAAAGGACTTGTATCCTGAATCATTTGACCAAGAAGTTCCAAACGAGTTGACTTATTGTGGTTCAAAAAAATTAACTGATAAATTTGAAGGTTTTGAGCTTGATGTTGGTAAGATGCTTTTATCCCCAACTAGATCATATGCACCTCTTTTAAAAATGATTTTTGATAATGTAGGTAGAAATAAAATAAATGGAATAATTCATTGTACAGGAGGAGGGCAAACAAAAATTCTTCATTTTATTGATAATCTACATATTAAAAAAGATAACCTCTTTGAAATTCCTCCAATTTTCAAACTCATTCAGGAAGAGTCAAATACAGACTCAAAAGAAATGTATAAGGTGTTTAATATGGGGCATAGAATGGAGATATATACAAATCCTGAAAATGCATCAGAAATAATAAAAATATCAGAATCAGTTGGTATTAATGCGAAAATTATAGGAGAAGTGTTTAAATCAGATCATAAGAAATTAACTATTCAATCAGAATTAGGTAATTTTGAATATTAGACAGTTATAATATGCTCTTAGAAAAAATTGAAATAGTTGAAAAAAGATATGATGAGATATATCAAATGATTAGTAATCCTGAGATTATTGCTGATCAAAAGAAATATATTCAATTAAATAAGGAGTTAAAAGAACTTAGTAAGCTTGTAGAAACAGGTAAACTTTATAAGAATGCTGTAAGTCAAAAATTAGAGGCAGAGGAATATTTAAATTCATCCGATGATGAAGATATGATTGCAATGGCTAAAGAACAACTAGATGTATCTAAAGAAGCTATTAATAATCTTGAAGAAGAAATAAAAATTTTATTAATACCTAAAGACCCAGAAGACTCAAAAAATGTTGTTGTTGAAATTAGAGCGGGAACTGGGGGTGATGAGGCTAGTATTTTTGCAGGAGATTTATATAGAATGTATACAAAATTTGCTCAAGATAGAAAATGGAAAGTTAGTGTTGTTGATACAAGTGAGGGAAATGATGGTGGATTTAAAGAGGTTATTTTTGAAATATCTGGACAAGATGTTTATGGTGTTCTTAAATATGAATCAGGTGTTCATAGAGTTCAAAGAGTACCTCAAACAGAGACTCAAGGAAGAGTGCATACTTCTGCAGCTACAGTTATGGTTCTTCCTGAAGCTGAAGAGTTTGATGTAGAGATTAATATGAATGAGGTTAGAGTTGATTATTTTTGTTCTTCAGGACCTGGAGGTCAATCAGTAAATACTACATTATCTGCTGTGAGACTAACTCATGAACCTACAGGTGTTGTTGCTCAATGTCAAGATCAAAAATCTCAACATAAAAATAAAGAAAAGGCTTTGAAGGTATTAAGATCAAGAGTATATGAAATTGAATTAAACAAAAGAATGGAATCTGATTCTAAAAAAAGAAATGAGCTTGTTAAATCTGGAGATAGATCTGCTAAAATTAGGACATATAATTACCCACAAGGAAGGGTTACTGATCATAGAATAGGTCTTTCATTATATGACTTACCAAAAATATTAGATGGAGATGTATCAAAACTAATTGACGAAATTCAACTTTATATAAATACTGAAAGACTTAAAGAAGCGGGTGAGGTGTAATGTTAAATAATAAAATTAATAGCCAAATAAATAAAAAAAAGTCTTTCCTATGTGTTGGCTTAGATATTGATATTAAAAGAATACCGAAATCATTACTTGAGTATGATGACCCTATATTCGAATTTGCAAAACAAATCATAGACTCTACAAATAAATATGCTATTGCATACAAACCTAATATTGCTTTCTTTGAAGCTCACGGTGTTGATGGTTATAAATCTCTTGAAAAGATTTCTAAATATTTAAAAAATAACTATAACGATATATTTACAATTGCAGATGCAAAAAGAGGGGATATAGGAAATACATCAAAAATGTATGCAAGTGCTTTTTTAAACGATTTAGATTTTGATTCAATTACTGTATCTCCATACATGGGGTCAGATTCTGTTGAACCTTTTTTAACTTTCGATAATAAATATGTCTTTTTACTAGCTCTAACTTCAAATAAGGGTTCTGAGGACTTTCAAGAGTTATTTTTAGATGATAATTCTGGTAAATTATACGAGAAAGTTATTAATGTATCTAAGAAATGGAGAAATAACGATAAGATAATGTATGTTGTTGGTGCAAAAAATACTAAAGAAATTAAAAAGATTAGAAAACTAGCACCCAATTCGTATCTATTAATCCCGGGCTTAGGAGCTCAAGGCGGAAATTTGAAAGAAATATGTAAATATGGATTAGATAAAGATTTCAAATTAATAATTAATTCATCTAGGTCAATTATTTACGCTTCATCAAATGATGACTTTGCTGAAAAAGCAGCCTTAGAAGCAAAAAAAATACAAAATGAAATGGAATCTTACATTAACAAACTATAAGAATGATACACTACACTAAGTTTTTATGTAAAAACAATAATGCAGACTGGATAACATTTGTCCATGGAGCTGGAGGTAGCTCGACTATATGGTATAAACAAATAAAGTATTTTTCAAGAAACTATAATTTACTTCTTTTAGATCTTAGAGGTCATGGAAAATCTAAATCTATTTTATTAAACCCTTTTAAAAAAAAGTACACGTTTAATTCAATTACAAATGATATTCTTGAAGTTTTAGATGCTGAAAAAATAAAGAAATCTCATTTTGTTGGAATTTCCCTTGGGACAATTTTAATTAGGAATTTTGCTGAACAAAACTCTAAAAGAGTTAAAAGTCTTATAATGGGAGGAGCTATAATGAAATTAAACCTAAGATCTAAAATATTAATGTTTTTAGGTAATTCTACAAAATCTATACTTCCGTATATGTGGATATATAGACTCTTAGCATTTATAATAATGCCAAATAAAAATCATAAAGAATCCAGATTGTTGTTTGTTAATGAAGCAAAAAAACTATACCAAAAAGAATTTAAGAAATGGTTTCAGTTAACAACCGAATTAGTTCCTCTACTTAAGTTTTTTAGACAGATTGAAATTTCGATACCAACATATTATATAATGGGTGATCAGGATTATATGTTCTTGCCCTCTGTTAGAGAAGTAGTAAAAAATCACAAAAGATCTATGCTATTTGTAATTCCTAATTGTGGTCATGTAGTTAATGTAGACAAGCCGAATACTTTTAATTCAAAGATGTTTGAATTTATGAGTAAGTCAAATTAATCAATTTTTTTTTCACTTTTTTTGATCCAATCTTTCTTTTCTCCAGGCTGGTATATTTCATAATTTAATTCATCTTTACTTTCTCTTACCATTCTTCTTACATCTTCTAGTAGAAGTTTTGAATCATAAACTATACCATCTTTTATAGTATATTTTACTCCACCAACTCTTTCAACTTCATTTTTATCATTTAGTTTAATTGCACCTGTACCATACAAGACCTTTATGTTTTCTAATGGATTTTCTTCAACGATCAATAAATCTGCCTTTTTTCCAATCTCAATTGATCCAATTTCATCTTCCATACCAAGTGCTTCAGCTCCATTAAGTGTTGCAGCCATAATTACTTCTATTGGATGAAAACCAGCTTCTCTAAGTAGTTCTAACTCTCTTATATATGCAAAACCATACAGTTGAAAAATAAAACCAGAATCAGACCCTACAGTTACTCTTCCACCTCTATTTTTATATTCATTAACAAAATTCATCCAAAGATTAAAGTTCTTTTTCCATGCTACTTCTTGCTCAGTCCCCCAAAAATGCCAATAGGATCCATGAGATATTCTACTAGGTTGGTAAAATTCCCATAAACTTGGAAGAGTATATTCTTCATGCCATTCCGCTCTTCTAGCTCTTTGCAAATCTCGACTTGCCTCATATATATTAAATGTTGGATCTAAAGTAAAGTCTAAGTCAATTAACTCATCCATTACATCATTCCAATGATCAGAATTAGGTTCTGCAGCTTGTTCCCATAATCTTCCAGCTTCTTCAAATCTGTGCTGTTCATTAGAGTAGTTATAGTCATAAGGATAATTTTGAACTGTTTTATCATTAAAGAGTGCTTCTGGAAGACCATACCAATGTTCCATCGATGTTAAACCAGCTCTAGCAGAATTCAAAACATTCCACTTGGCAACACTAAGTTGAGCGTGGTGCATGGCTGAACCTAACCCTAATTGATTATTTTCTTCTAAAGCAGCAATCATAATGCCTGGTTCTGCTCCTATAAATTTGATTCCATCAGCTCCCTTTTTTGCATTAAATTTCACCCATTCTCTTGCTTGCTCCTGAGTACTAATCTCTTCTTTAAAACCAGCTCCAAAGCTTGAATAAACAGAAAGTCTAGGAGCTATTATTTCATTATTTAAACTTTTATTTTTTAAATCAATACTAAAATCTATTCCTCTTCCTCCTGGTTCTCTTACTGTAGTTACTCCATGTGCTAACCATAATTTAAAGACATAATCTGGTTCTGCACCTTGAGATCTACCACCTATATGTCCATGCATATCAATAAAACCTGGAAGAACATACATTCCATTAGCATCAATTTCTCTTCCATTTTTTTTTACTTTTGGACGCCTTGTTTCAGCTATTTCTACTCCTGGATATCCAACATTTCTAATTGATTTAATTATATTATTTTCAATTACAATATCAACAGGGCCAACCGGTGGACTACCATTACCATTAATTAGTGTAACTCCTCTAATTATAAGTTGATCGAATGGTCCATCTGAAAGATTCTTTTCTTGAGAGTTAACATTTATAGAAAGTATTAAAGTGATCAGAAAATATAGAAGGTTTTTCATTTTTTAATAGTTTAGAATTTTATTCATTAGGTTGAATCCAATGTAAGCTAAAAGTATACAGAAAGATACACTAATTAATATATAAAGAATAGAGTATAATAAGTCGTTGGATTTTAACAAGTTAAAATTTTCAATTGAAAAAGCTGAAAAGGTTGTTAATCCTCCACATATACCAACAACAAGAAAATAATAATAATCTGATTTCAACATATTATGATGAACAAGATAACTTATTACAAAGCCTATAAAAAAACTTCCAATTAAGTTAACAGTCAATGTTGAATAAGGAAAAGCATCACTAGGAATTATTTTATTAATTAAGAGTCGAATAGCTGACCCTAATCCGCCTCCAATAAAAACTAATATTACATCTTTCATCTATCTGAATAAATTACTGTAAGTAGCTATAATTGAAATAAAAATAATAAACATGATAAGTATCACATATGAATTTTTATAATAAACTTTGTTAAGATTGTAATCTTTTAAATAAGAATAAGCGATGATTATAGAGAATATTATCGTAAATATTATAGCAAAAATAAGCTGTCCTTTTGTAAACATTAAGTAGTTTTATAAAACTTTTCTAATGTAAATTTAATAATTATGATAACTAATGCTATTGATGCGGTAAAGGAATTTAATAAAGCTTTTAAAATTGATTATTCTGAGACTCAAGAAGCAAATCTTGATGAGTCAACGGTAGAACTTAGGTATAGATTAATGCAAGAGGAGAACGATGAATATCTAGAAGCAGCTAAAAACAAGGATTTAGTTGAAATTGCTGATGCTCTAGGAGATAAATTATATATACTCTGTGGAACAATACTAGCTCATGGCTTGCAAGATAAAATTGTTGAGGTTTTTGATGAAATTCAAAGAAGTAATATGAGTAAACTTAGTGCAGATGGTTCTCCAGTTATTAGAGAAGATGGGAAGATATTGAAAGGTCCAGGCTACTTTAAGCCTAATATTAAGGATATTTTAGAAAAATAGTTAATCTTTTATTCTATGTCTCCACCCATGTGGGTCATCAGATAAATTTTGTTGAATGTTTAAAATAGATAATCTAATTCTATCTGCATAACTATTATTAATTTCTTCAAGTTCAAATTTATCTTCTTTATATCCAAAGGAAGATATGGGAGCAATTACTGCTGCAGTTCCACATCCAAATATTTCTTTTAGGTTTCCGTTATGATATTCGGAAATTAACTCTTTTACAGTAATATCTCTCTCTTGAACTTCAATCCCAAGATCTTTTGCAATTTGAATAACACTTTTTCTAGTTACACCATCTAAAATTGTATCACTTGTTTTGGGAGTGACTAATTTATCTCCTAATCTAAAAACAATACTCATTGTACCCACTTCTTCAATTTTTTGATGTGATTCAGAATCTGTCCATAAAACTTGATCAAAACCTTTTGATTCAGCTATTGATATTGGATAGAATGAAGCTCCATAATTTCCTGCAGCTTTAGCATAACCAGCACCACCAGGTGCAGCTCTACTAAATTTATTCTCTACATATACACTTAATGACTTTGAATAATAAGCTCCTCCAGGAGAGCAAATGATTAAAAATTTATAATCTATTGAAGGACTTGCTGCTAACATAACAGATGATGAAAAAACAAACGGTCTGATATACATTGATGAACCTAACTTGTTTGGTACCCATTCTTTATCAATTGAAACAAGTTTATTTAAACCTTCAAAAAAATACTCTTCAGGTAAAACAGGTATATGCATTCTGATACATGATTTTTTTAATCTTTCATAGTTATCCTTTGGTCTAAATAACCAAACTTGATTATCTTTATCTTTATAGGCTTTCATCCCCTCGAATATAGCTTGTCCATAATGGAAAACATGTGTGGAAGGATCAAGTTTAAGGGATGAGTAAGGTTTAATTAATGGAGATTCCCATTCACCATCTTTAAAGTTGCATTCAAACATGTGATCAGTAAAAATTTCTCCAAATCTTACCGAATTAAAGTCAACATCGTTTATTTTTGTGCCTTTAGATCTATTGATTTCCATATTACGCGAAAATAAACAAAAAAATAATATGAAGCTATTAATTACAGGTGGTTCTGGAACATTAGGTCAAGAAATCACAAGACTTGCACTTGCTAATAATTATCAAGTAAATATTCTTAGTAGAAACAAGAAATTAGTATCTAATGATATCAATTTAAAATATTACTATTGGAATCCTAACAGAGAAGAAATAGACAGTGAGTGTTTTAAAGGGGTTAATGCTGTCGTTAATTTGGCTGGTTTCAGCGTATTTAATTTATGGACAAAAAAAAATAAGTCTAAAATTTTGAATAGCAGACTAGTTTCAACATTTTTTATTTTAGATCAGATTAAAAAAAGAGGAGTCAAATTAAACTCATTTGTTAGTGCTTCTGGAATTGCAGCCTATCCTGATTCTATTTCAGAAATTTCTAGTGAAGAAAACTCTGATAATATAACAAGTTCATTTATTAATCAAGTAGTTATAAAGTGGGAGTCAAAAGTTTTAGAATTTGAAAAACAATTGCCAAATATTTCTTTTTCAATTTTAAGAATAGGCCTTGTTCTTTCTAATAAAGGAGGTGTTTTTAGTGTTTCGAAAAATCTAGCAAAATTATTTTTGTTATCACCTCTTGGAAGTGGTAATCAATGGCAGTCATGGATACACATTGAAGATGCTGCAAGAATTTTTTTAAGATGTGTCAACAATAACTCAAATGGTTTATTTAACCTGGTTTCTCCTAATCCAGTAACCCAATCTAATTTATTAAGAAAAATTGCCTCACATAATAGTTCTGCAATTTTATTTCCAAACATACCTACTTTTATAGTCAAATTATTTTTTGGGGAAATGTCTGAATTAGTTTTGTCTAGTCAGAAAGTTATATCTAATAATTTAAATAACTATAATTTTAAGTTTGCTCATATAGATGATGCTATTAAAGATTTATCAAATTAAGTATGACATTCTGGCATAAAATTAATGTGGCAAAAAAATTGCTGTTACTATATAAAATTAACTAATGACTAAAAAGAAATCTGATATAAAAAAATCTACTAAAATTTCAGTCAAAAAAAAACCCCCATCTTTAAAAGATCTAAATAAGAACTTAAAAGTTGAACAAGATAAATATGTAAGACTGTTTGCTGAATTTGAAAATTATAAAAGAAGAACATCTAAGGAAAGACTTGAGTTATATAAAACGGCTGGAAAAGAAGTTTTAACAAGTCTAGTTCCAGTTTTAGAAGATTTCAAAAGAGCTTTAAATCAAGAGAATTCTGATTCAGTCACTAATGAAGGTGTTAAGTTGATTTATAACAAGTTTAATGAGACTCTTAAGAGTCAAGGATTAATTGAAGTTGAGGTAAATATTGGTGATATATTTGATCCTGAAATTCATGAGGCAATTAGTCAGATTCCAGCAACAGAAGATGACCAAAAAGGTAAAATAATTGATATCATTCAAGGTGGATACAGGCTTGGAGATAACATTATTAACTTCCCAAAAGTTGTTGTAGCTCAATAAATAAATATGAAAGAAGATTATTACGAAATATTAGGTGTCACAAAGAATGCTAGTGCTTCAGAAATTAAAAAAGCATATAGAAAAAAAGCAATTCAATATCACCCTGATAAGAATCCTGGAGATAAGACTGCTGAATCAAATTTTAAAAAAGCTGCCGAAGCTTATGAAGTTTTAAGTGATCCAAATAAAAAATCTAAATATGATCAATTTGGTCATAGTGCATTTGATGGAGCTGGTGGATTTGGTGGAGGAGGAATGAATATGGATGACATCTTCAGTCAATTTGGAGATATATTTGGAAGTGCTTTTGGTTCATCTTTTGGTGGATTTGGAGGAGGAGGCGGTCAAAGAGTTTCAAAAGGGTCTAACCTTAGAATACGAGTTAAGTTAAACTTAGAGGAAATCGTCAATGGAGTAGAAAAAAAAATTAAAGTTAAACGAAAGGTACTTTCACCTAACTCAAAATTTTCTACATGTTCTACATGTAACGGCTCAGGTCAGGTGTCAAGAATAACCAATACAATTTTAGGGAGAATGCAATCAACTTCAGTATGCCCTTCTTGTAATGGATCAGGTCAATCAATTTTATCTAGAGCTCCAGGTACAGATGCTAACGGAATGTCTAATTCTGATGAAACAGTTTCAATTAAAATACCTGCAGGTGTTGAAGAAGGTATGCAACTAAAAGTTTCGGGTAAAGGAAATGATTCAAATAACCCAAATGGAATTTCAGGAGATCTCCTTGTACTAATTGAAGAATCTCAGGATGATCTTTTTACACGAGATGGAAAACATCTTCATTATGATTTATATATAAGTATTTCAGAAGCTGCTCTTGGAATATCTAAGGATATTCACCTAATAGATGGAAAGGTTAGAATTAAACTTGAATCTGGTATTCAATCAGGTAAAACACTTAGATTAAGAAATAAGGGTATTCCTGATTTAAATGGCTACTCTAAGGGTGATCTGCTAGTTCACGTTAATATATGGACTCCTAAAACTCTTAATAAAAAACAAAAAGAATTTTTTAAAGAAATGTTAGATGATGATAATTTTAAACCCAACCCTAAGAAATCTGATAAGTCCTTTTTTGAAAAAGTAAGAGACATGTTTGCGTAAATAACTTTATCTTAGATTTTCTAATAAATTTAAAATGAGCAAAATCCTTATAATTGAAGATGAGGAAGCAATTAGAAGAGTTCTAGTAAGAATTTTAACCGAGGAAGATTCTAGCTTTGAAATTAAAGAAGCTTCTGATGGAAAAAAAGGACTTGACCTTATAAAAAATGAATCTTTTGATTTAGTGCTTTGTGATATAAAAATGCCAAAGGTTGATGGAATTGAATTACTTCAAAGAACAAGAAAAACAAACTTAACTCTACCTTTCATCATGTTGACAGGTCATGGCAACATTGAAACAGCTGTAGAATCAATGAAACTAGGTGCTTATGATTTTATTTCTAAACCACCAGATCTCAACAGACTTATCAATTCAGTAAGAAATGCATTAGAGAAAAAGAAGTTAGTAACTGAAAATAAAATTTTAAGACAAAAGGTTGCTAAAAAGTATGAAATTATAGGAAATTCAAAATCCATAATGGAAATCCATGCTATAATTGATAAAGTTGCTCAAACAGACGCTAGAGTTTTAATTACAGGAGAAAGTGGAACAGGAAAAGAACTTGTTGCCCATAATATTCATGAAAGAAGCAATAGGCATAAAGCATCATTTATTGAAGTAAACTGTGCTGCTATTCCATCAGAGCTCATAGAAAGCGAACTTTTTGGTCATCTTAAAGGATCATTTACATCTGCAATAAAGGATAGACAGGGTAAATTTGAAGCTGCAAATAACGGAACTTTATTTTTAGATGAAATAGGAGATATGAGTCTTGATGCTCAAGCAAAAGTTTTAAGAGCTCTTGAAGAAAGTAAAATTCAGAGAGTTGGAAGTCAAAAAGATATTAGTGTTGATGTTAGAGTTATAGCAGCAACAAATAAAGATTTAAAGAAGGAAATTGAAAATGGTAATTTCAGAGAAGACTTATATCATAGACTTGCAGTAATAATGGTTGAAGTACCTGAATTGAGTAGAAGAAAATCAGATATACCTATCCTTATTTCACATTTTTCTAAATTAATTTCTAAAGAACAAGGAATAGAAGCTAAAGAATTTAAGAAGGATTCAATAAAACTACTTGAAGATTATGACTGGTCAGGAAATATTAGGGAACTTAGAAATGTTATTGAAAGATTAATAATTCTTGCTGGCAACCCAATATCAAAGGATGACGTCATTCTTTTTGCCTCTAAAAAATAGTTTCATGAAATATTTTAAATATCTATTAATAATAGCTTTTAGTATATCATTAAATTCTCAGAATCTTAATAATGATTCAGCTTTCATTGATGAGATTTATGATGAAGCATTATCTAATGGTGAATCATATAAATGGCTTGACTATTTATCAAATCAAATAGGAGGAAGACTTTCAGGTTCTATAAACTATGATAGATCTGTTAAATGGGGTAAGGAAGAATTAGATATGATAGATATTGATTCAGTTTGGTTACAGCCTGTAATGATTCCAAAATGGGTTAGAGGAGCTCCAGAATATGCACATATAGAATCTAGTCCAGGAAACACAATATCTGTCCCTATAGCAGCTTTAGGTGGCTCTATTTCAACTCCTTCAATTGGAATTTCCGCAAATGTAATTGAGGTCAAAAATTTTAAAGAATTAAATAATATTGGAAGGGATTCAGTCAAGGGCAAAATTGTTTTTTATAACCGTCCTATGGATCCCACCTTAATAAATACTTTTGAAGCATATGGAGGCAGTGTCAATCAAAGAACTCAAGGTGCAGTTGAAGCTGCAAAACTAGGAGCAATTGGAGTTATTGTTAGATCTATGACTACTTCATTGGATGATTATCCACATACTGGATCTACTTATTATGAAGGTTTATCATTAAATCAAAGAATTCCAGCTGCTGCAATAAGCACTAATGGTGCTGAACTTTTAAGTTCAATGCTATCTCTAAATTCTAATATAAAATTCTTTTTTAGACAAAACTCAAAAAATTTTCCAGATGTGTTGTCACATAATGTAATTGGACAAATTAATGGATCTGAAAAACCTGATGAAATAATAGTAATAGGTGGACATCTAGATTCTTGGGACCTGGGAGATGGAAGTCATGATGATGGATCAGGTATAGTTCAATCTATGGAAGTTTTAAGAATTTTAAAATCTCTAAATTATATTCCTAAACGAACGATTAGAGTTGTATTATTTGCAAATGAAGAAAATGGATTAAGAGGTGGAAATAAATATGCAGCAGAAGCTATGTTGAATAATGAGAAGCATTTCTTTGCGTTAGAATCTGATGCTGGTGGCTTTACTCCAAGAGGTTTTAGCTTTGATACATCTGATAAAGAATTCAAAACAATTAAAAAATTTGAAACTTTATTCATAAAATATGGAATGAATAACTTTTTCATCGGGGGAAGTGGAGCGGATATTGGGCCCTTAAAAGATAGTAAAGTAATTTTGGCAGGATTAAGACCTGACACTCAAAGATATTTTGATTATCACCATGCTGCATCAGATACATTTGATAAAATTAATAAACGTGAATTAGAACTAGGCGCAGCTGCTATGACTGCACTAGTTTACCTTCTTGATAATTACAAACTATAAACATGACTAAAGTGATTATCAATTTCTCTAAATATACTAGAGAATTTAAGTATAATCTTAAATTAGCATTTCCCGTAATGATAGGTATGCTAGGCCATACTTTTGTTCAATTTATTGATAACGTTATGGTAGGTCAGCTGGGTACTGCAGAGCTGGCAGCTATTTCTTTAGGAAATAGTTTTGTATTTATTGCTATGTCTATAGGAATTGGTTTTTCACAGGCAATTACTCCTTTAATAGCTGAGGCTGACGGAGCTAAAAAAGACAATGATATATCTAGAATTTTTGAACATAGTTTTATGATATGTCTTACACTTGGAATAGTTCTTTTCTTATCAGTATTTTTAAATAAGAATTTGATATATTCAATAAATCAGCCACTTGAAGTAGTAGAATTAGCATCTCCATATTTATTTTGGGTTTCAATGTCACTTATAACAATAGTAACTTTTCAATCATTTAGACAATTTGCTGACGGATTATCATTCACTCGAGCTGCTATGTATTCAACACTAGTTGGTAATGCAATTAATATAATTTTAAATTATTTCTTAATTTTTGGTTTTTGGATATTTCCTAAACTAGGTGTTGAAGGAGCTGCTATAGGAACTCTTGTATCAAGAATATGCATGTTAACATTTATAATTTTCTATCTAAAACTTCATAAAAAACTTAAAAATTATATCAAAAGATTTTTCCCTACTAAAATTGAAATTAATAGAGTTAAAAAAATTCTTTATTTAGGTTTTCCATCAGCTTTACATAGTTTTTTTGAAGTTGCTTTTTTTATATCTGCAATTTGGATGTCTGGGTTTATTGGCAAAAATTCACAAGCTGCAAATCAAATTGCTTTAAATCTATCATCGATGACATATATGATTGCCCTTGGAGTAGGTGTAGCTGCGATGATAAGAGTTGGAAACCAAAGAGGAATGATGAACTTTAAAAAATTAAGAGAGGTTGCATTATCTACACTTTCATTAATAATAATTATTGATATTTTTTTCTGCTTAATCTTTCTGTTATTTAATGATTACCTACCATTGCTTTACTTAGATCCTTCAGTTCCTGCTAATCTTAGTGATGTAAATGATGTTCTTAGTATTGCATCAAAATTATTAATTGTTGCAGGTGTTTTTCAATTATTTGATGGTATTCAAGCAGTAGTTCTAGGTGCATTAAGAGGCATGCAAGATGTAAATAAACCAGCAGCTATTATATTCCTTTCATATGGTTTAATAGGTTTCCCAATTTCTTATTATTTAGGTTTTTATACTTCTTTATCAACCGTTGGAATATGGATTGGATTACTCTCAGGTTTATTTTCTTCAGCATTATTTCTCTTTCTTAGATTTAATTACCTTTCAAAAAAAATAATAGCACTAAATGATTGAAGAGATATTAAAGCTTGATACTGAATTATTCTTATTTCTAAATAGTTTAGGATCTTCTGTTTTTGATACTCTTTGGGCTTATTTATCATATAAAGAGGCAAATATTCTATTTTACTCTATGTTATTGATCTTTTACTTTTATAATAAATCATCAAAATTAAAATTATCAGAAGTTTTTTATTTACTTTTTTTTATTGCAATTATGATTACAATTGCTGATCAAACAGCTAATTTATTTAAAGACTATTTCCAGAGGCTGAGACCATGTCATAATGAAATCATTAAAGATTCTGTAAGACTTGTAAAAGAAGGTTGTGGTGGAAAATATGGATTCTTTTCAGCTCATGCATCAAACTCTTTTTCACTGGCTGTTTTCTTTGGTCTTTTATATAAAAACAAGTTTAGATATATAATTTACATTTCACTTTTATATGCTTCTCTTATATCTTATAGTAGGGTTTATCTTGGTGTTCATTTTCCTTTAGATATATTTTTTGGAAGTATGTTTGGAATAACTATGGGGTTTATTACTTTCAGATTCTATAGTAAGCAATTAGATTTTTTCAAGTTCTTGAACAAATCTTGACCAAGTATATTTAGTTTTTGATTTTCTAATGTTAGACTTATAAATTTCTTGATTACCACTCTTTATTGAATTTATAATAGCCTTTGAGAGGTTTTCTGATGTTTTATTAAAGACTTCACCAGTATAGTCTCTCTTTATTATCTCTTTCAATCCATTTATATTAGAAACAACTAAAGGAGTCTCGTAAAAATATGATACTGGTGTAATTCCACTTTGACTAGCTTTAATATAGGGTTGAATTACTAAATCACTTGCACACATATAATCTCTAATCTTTTTTGAATCTAGAAAATTATTATCAATTATGATTTTTTCTTTTAAACCAAGTTCATCTATAATATTTAAATATTTATCAATAGAATCGTAAAATTCTCCTGCAATAATCAATTTTATATTTTTATTCTTCAAGTATTTAATGCTATGAATCAATACTTCTAACCCCTTATATTTTCGAATTAACCCAATAAAAGAAACATAAATTGAGTTATCAAGGGATAAATCTTTTTTTGCTTTTTGTTTATTCTTTTTTTTAGGTAAGTCTAGGTTAATCGGATGAAATAATGAAATAACTTTCTTTTTAGTACTTAGTTTAATTTGATCTCCAACATTATCTGAAAATGAAATAAAACTACTGCAAATTTTTACAAAAAGTCTTCTTAAGAATCCTTCTATTGGAATATTTTCATGATTATTCCAATTATCAATAAGTCCAATTATTTTAATTTTCTTATTCAAAAAAAGTCCAATAAAATAATATGGTAGACAAAGAATAGGCGACCAATATCTTAAAATCAGGAATTCTGGATTAAGTCTATTTACCATTATTGAAATTCTAATCCAATTGAAAGGATTAATAGTATTTATTAAGCGTCGAATTAAGAATTTTTGATGATATTTTTCTTTACTAAATTGTGATTTTCCAGGGAAGACAAGACTTGGATACAATAGTGAAAAAGTCCAAACTTCAGTATTTATATCATTATTAATCAATTCATTACATAAAGAATGAGTTGAATCAGAAATTCCTCCTCTATATGGATAAGAGGCTGAAAAAACCAGGAATTTAACCCTTTTATCACTCATGATTTTATTTTAAAGTAATCTCTCTAGAGATCTCCAAATGAGTTTTTTCTTGGAAGATTTGATGAACCCATAAGGTATTTATCTATATGATAAGAAGCTTCTCTTCCCTCAGAAATTGCCCAAACAATTAGAGATTGTCCTCTCCTACAATCACCGGCAGTAAAAATATTATTTTTTTTTGTTTGATAGTTAGAATTTGAAGATATATTACCTCTTTTATCGAGTTTAACATCTAGTTTTATTGGAAGATTATTCTCTGGACCAGTAAAACCTAAAGCTAAAATTACTAAGTCACAATCCCAGTTTTTATGTGAATCAGGGATTTCAATAAATCTCTTTTTTTCGTTATCAAATTCAACATTAACAGTCTCTAAACAGATAATATTACCACTTTTATCTCCTATAAATTTCTTTGTTAATACACTCCATTTCCTTTCTACTCCCTCCTCATGAGATGAAGTTGTTTTTAAGGTAAAAGGCCAGTAAGGCCATGGATTATTTAAATCTCTTTCGCTAGAAGGTTTTGCAGCTAATTCAAAATTTGTTATATTTTTTGCACCATGTCTATTAGATGTCCCTATACAATCCGATCCCGTGTCACCACCACCAATAACTATAACATTTTTCCCTTTAGCATTATACTTATCATAATGCTTCTCTATTTCACCATCAACATATTTGTTACTATGAGTCAAGAAATCCATAGCTTGAATAACTCCAGTAAGATTATTTCCAGGTATATCTAGATCTCGTTTAATAGTTGATCCTGTAGACAAGAGAATTGCATCAAAACTCTTTTCTAAATCTTTAATTTCTAAATTTTTACCTACTTCGATATTACATTTAAATTCTATTCCTTCTTCCATAAGTATATCAACCCTTCTATCAATTATGCTTTTTTCAAGTTTAAAGTCTGGAATACCATATCTAAGTAATCCTCCAATTTTACTATCTCTTTCATATACAGTTACATTATGACCAACAGAATTTAATTGCTGAGCTGCAGCTAGTCCAGCAGGTCCGGAACCAACAACAGCAATTCTTTTACCTGTTTTATTTTTAGGAACTTTAGGAATAATCCAATTTTCTTTAAAACCTCTTTCAACAATTTGTTTTTCTATCAATTCAATTGATACAGGAGGATTTATAATACCTAATACACAAGCAGCTTCACAAGGTGCAGGACACAATCTACCTGTAAATTCAGGAAAATTGTTTGTAGAATGTAAAATATCAAGAGCCTCTTTCCATTTATTATTATAAACTAAATCATTGAAATCAGGTATTAGATTACCTAATGGACAACCACTATGACAAAATGGAACTCCACAGTCCATGCATCTAGCTGCTTGAGAATTTAATTCTGATTTTTTCGGATTTATAGTAAATTCCTTATAGTTTTTTATTCTTTTTCTAACAGAAATATACTTTTCATCAATTCTTTTATACTCTTTAAATCCTTTAATTTTCCCCATAATTATTTGATGAGTTGATTAATTTTTTCTTCAGCAATTTTTTCTAGAGCAATTTTATATTCTTTTGGCATTACCTTTATAAAATTAGATTTTTCTTTTCCCCATTTTGAGAGAACCATTTTTGCTATCTTACTATTTGTATATGAAAAATGATTTTCTAACAAACCACTAATTATATCTTCGTCTTGATCGTTAATGTTCTCAAGATCTATCATTTCCATATTAAATTTTGTTTTTAAGAATTCCTGATTTCTATAGATATAAGATATTCCACCACTCATTCCTGCACCAAAGTTTCTTCCTATTTTCCCAAGAATTAAAACAATTCCCCCTGTCATATACTCACATCCGTGATCTCCAATTCCCTCTACAACAGCTTTAGCTCCAGAATTTCTTACACAAAATCGTTCACCTGCAATCCCATTAATATAGGCTTCTCCATTTATTGCTCCGTATAATGCTACATTACCTGTTATGATATTTAAACTTGATTCAAAAGTTGATGATTTTGGAACTCTTACACTTAATATACCTCCTGATAAACTTTTACCGAAATAATCATTAGTATTACCAAATACGGTCATTTTTAAACCTTTTACTGCAAATGCTCCAAAGCTTTGTCCTGCAGAACCATTGAACGTTAGATTTAAAGTTTCCTTTGGTAATCCTTTTTCCCCATATAGTTTAGATATTTCATTACTTAGTATAGCTCCTACTGATCTATCTGTGTTTTTTATTTTGAATTCTAATGAAGTTTTAATCTTCTTATTTATAGATAATTTTGCTTCTTTTAATATTTTAAAATCTAAAACTTTTTTTAGGTTATGATTTTGCTTTTCAGTATTTCTTAGACTGATATTATTAGAAATTGGTTTATACAAGATTTTGTCAAGATTTATTCCTTTAACCTTGTAATCTTCTATTCCTTTTTTTGCTTGTAATTTTTGACTTTGACCTATCATCTCTTCAACTGACCTAAATCCAAGATTTGCCATTATTTCTCTTAATTCCTGGGCTACGAAATACATAAAATTTATAATATGTTCCGGCTTACCTTTAAAGTTTTTTCTTAGTTCTGGATCTTGAGTAGCAATACCAACAGGACATATGTTTAAATGACAAGCTCTCATCATAATACATCCTGAAGCTACTAATGGTGCTGTTGAAAAACCAAATTCTTCTGCACCTAAAAGGCAAGCAATAGCTACATCTCGTCCTGTTTTTAGTTGTCCATCACATTCAAGTACAACTCTACTTCTAAGATTATTTAAAACTAATGTTTGTTGTGCTTCAGCTATTCCAAGCTCCCAAGGAAGACCTGCATGTCGAAGAGAGGTTAGAGGGGATGCTCCTGTACCTCCATCATATCCAGATATTAAAATTACATCTGCTTTAGCTTTAGCTACTCCTGCAGCAATAGTCCCAACTCCAACCTCAGAGACTAACTTGACATTAATCTTAGCTTCTCTATTTGCATTTTTAAGATCAAATATTAATTGTGCAAGATCTTCAATCGAATAAATATCATGATGTGGTGGAGGAGATATTAATCCAACATATGGAGTGGAATTTCTTACTTTAGCTATAGAAGGGTTAACTTTTGGTCCAGGTAGTTGACCTCCTTCACCAGGCTTAGCACCTTGAGCCATTTTGATTTGAATTTCATCTGCATTTGATAAATAGTGTGAGCTAACTCCAAATCTACCTGATGCAACTTGTTTTATTGAGCTATTTCTTGAATCACCATTTTCATCTTTTTGAAACCTATTAAAGTCTTCTCCTCCTTCACCAGAATTACTTTTTCCACCTATTCTATTCATAGCAATTGCAAGATTTTCGTGAGCTTCTTTGCTAATGGAACCATAAGACATAGCTCCAGTTTTAAATCTTTTTACAATTTCTGTCCATGGCTCCACTTCTTCAATAGGGATTGGATTATAATCAATGAATTTTAGAAGTCCTCTAATTGTCATTAATTGTTCTTCTTGTTTATTAATTAGGTCAGAATATTCTTTATAGGAACTATAGTTTTCATTTTTTACTGAATTTTGAAGTTTTGAAATAGTATTGGGATTTAACATATGACTTTCACCATCTCTTCTCCACCTGTAATCCCCCCCTGTTTTGATAGATGAAAAATCAGGCTCAGAATTATATGCAAATTTGATTCTTTGACTAATCTCTTTTTCAAGAACGTATAAACCAACTCCTTCAATTCTTGTTGGTGTATTTTTAAAATATTTATTTATAAAATTTGTTTTAAGTCCTAGAGCCTCAAAAATTTGAGATCCACGATAAGAATTCAAGGTAGATATACCTATCTTATTCATTACCTTAAGAATTCCTTTTGCTATCGCATCATTAAAATTAGATATTGCAGATTCAAGACGGATATCTTTAATATGTCCAATTTTATGATGATAACTAATAATTTCGTTTACTAGATAAGGGTTGATTGCACTTGCCCCATAACCAAATAACATTGAAAAATGATGAGGTTCTCTAGGTTCAGCAGATTCAATTATAATCCCAAACTTAGATCTTTTCTTTATGTTAATCATAGTTTGATGAACAAATGAACAGGCAAGTAAAATAGGAATAGGAGCCATTTTTTTTGAAACTTTTCTATCACTTAGGATTACTATATTAGTACCCTCATCAATAAGTTTTTCAATTTTTATTACAATTTCATCAAGAGCCTCTTCTATTCCATTATGCCCCTTTCTAAACTCATACAAACACTCTATTGAGCTTGATTTAAACTTTTTATGATCGATATATTTGATTTTATCAAGATCCTCATTAGATATAATAGGATTCTTTATATTCAGGCTTATTGAATGTTCTTCAATAATGTCAAAAATATTATAATTACTACCCAATGATAGACTAGTATCAGTAACTATTTCTTCTCTGATTCCATCCAGTGGAGGATTTGTTACTTGAGCAAATAGTTGTTTAAAGTAATTATATATTAATTGTGGTTTTTTTGAAAGAACTGCAAGTGGTGTATCAATTCCCATAGAACCAATAGATTCTTTTCCACTTAAGCACATTGGAATTATTATCTTCTTAAAATCTTCTTTTGTATATCCAAATATCTTAAGTCTAGTTTCTAAATCAATTTCTTCATCTGGAGTCCTATTTCCAGTATATGAAATATCACTTAATTGTAAAACATTTTTTTTAATCCATTTCTTGTAAGGTCTTTTGGAAATAATATTATCCTTAATTTCAGTATCATTTACTATTCTACCTTCATCCATGTCAACCAAGAAAATCTTTCCTGGTTCAAGCCTTCCATGAGATTTAATATTCTCTGGATCAAGATCAACTACTCCTGTTTCAGATGACATAATTACATAACCATCTTCCGTTACAGTGTATCTTGATGGTCTTAATCCATTTCTATCTAGAAGTGCACCAATATACTTACCGTCAGTAAACGGGATTGATGCTGGGCCATCCCATGGTTCCATAATAAAGTTGTTAAACTTGTAAAATGCTCTTTTATCATCTGTCATTGAATTATGCTTTTCCCAAGCTTCAGGGACTAACATCATCATTACCTCTGGCAAAGATCTTCCAGTCATAAGTAATAGTTCTACAACCATATCCATCGAGGCAGAATCTGATTTTCCTGGAACTATAATCGGTAAAATTTTAGTCATATCCTTTTGAGATATATTTTCTGATTTAAAAAGCTCTTCCCGAGTCTTCATTCTACTTATATTTCCTTTAAAAGTATTTATCTCACCATTGTGACACATATATCGAAAAGGTTGAGCTAAATCCCATGTTGGGAAAGTATTAGTTGAGAATCTTTGATGAACAAGTGCAAGCTTGGTTACTAGGTTAGGATTTTTTAAGTCAATGTAAAATCTCTCAATGTCTTCAGGAATTAGTAAGCCTTTATAAATAATTGTTCTTAAACTTAAACTAGAAAAATAATAATATTCTTTTTGGTTTAATTCTGAAGAATATATTATGTTCTCACTAATTTTTCTGGCAATAAAAAGTCTTAAATTAAACTTTTTATCTGTTAACTCAGAATTACGTTTAATAAAGACTTGCTTTATTTGAGGTTGAGTTTTACTAGCTATAGATCCAACAACTTTAGAATTCACTGGCACATCTCTCCAACCCAATATATCAAGATCTTGTTTTTTAATCTCATCTTCAAATATTTTAATACAGTGATTAGATTGATTTACCTTATTAGGTAAAAAAACCATGCCAACCGCATATTCGTTTGAGTTAGGAAGATTGAAGTCACATTGTTTAACAAAAAAATCATGAGGTATTTCAATAAGTATACCAGCTCCATCTCCAGTTCGCCCATCAGAACTAACTGCTCCTCTATGCTCTAAACAAGTTAAAATATTAAGAGCTTGACTTATAATGATATTTGTTTTTTTACCATTTAAACTACATATAAATCCAGCCCCACAATTATCATGTTCAAATTCTGAGAGGTATAATCCTTGGTCTTTTAATTTCATTTGAGAATAACAAAAATATGATTATCAATTAACCATCACTGTTAATTCAATTAAAACGAAATGTGTCAATAGTAAAATTATTAAATTGATAAAAAAAGTATTATCAAAATATAGATTTCATATAAAAAATCGGAAAATTTAAGAATATTGAAACTAGAATTAGTTATTTATCTCCCATTCACCAGTTTGAAGTAATTTTTCAGCTTGTTTGAACTTCATAGCTTTGATTTCTCCTGAAGTAGAATTTTTAATCTCAACTTTTTCATTCCTTCCAATCTTTGGTATATCACGGGTTATAGTTTCTACCTTCTGACTCTGATTACTCGCGCTTGCTCCAACTCTTCGAGCTCTTTCAGCTAATTCATCACTATTTAAACTTTTTTGTTTTGATGTTTTGTAATCATTACTAGTTGAGCTATTAGTAGATGCATCTTTAACATTTCCTTGATTATCAGGAAGATTAGATTTAAATAAGAAAGAGAGTAATTCTTTGTTAAGAATATGAATCATTGACTTAAATAGCTCATATGCTTCAAATTTATATATCAATAGAGGATCTTTTTGTTCATGAACAGCTAATTGAACAGACTGCTTCAATTCATCCATTTTCCTGAGATGATTTTTCCATTTTTCATCAATTATAGCAAGAGATATATTTTTCTCAAAGTCATCAATTAAATTTTCACCATTGCTCTCATATGATTTTTTAAGATCGGTTACAATATTTATGACTTTTTTTCCATCTGTAAATGGAACTACAATCCTTTTAAAGGAATTGCTTTTATTTTCATAAACGTTTTTAATTACTGGGAAAGCTAGCGTTCTGTTTAACTCTTTTTTATTTGTGTAAAAAGTATTTAATTCTTCAAATAATTTATTAATTAGATCATCTTCATTAGATTCTAGAAATTCATTTTCTGTAATTGGAGAAGTCATTGAAAAGGTAGTAATTAATTCAAATTCAAAATTTTTATAATTATTAGAACCTTTATTTTCTATTACAATTTCTTCAATAGTATCAAACATGATATTAGTTATATCAATTTGAAGTCTTTCTCCCTCTAATGCATTTTTTCTTAGTGTATAAATGATGTTCCTTTGTGAATTCATAACATCATCATATTCTAATAATCTTTTTCTTATACCAAAGTTATTTTCCTCAACCTTCTTTTGAGCTCTTTCAATTGATTTTGTAACCATTGGATGTTGAATGTTTTCTCCATCTTTTAAACCCATTCTATCCATTATATTTGAAACTCTGTCTTGTCCAAACAATCTCATTAAGTTATCCTCAAAAGAAACATAAAATTGAGAACTTCCTGGATCACCTTGCCTACCAGATCTACCTCTAAGTTGCCTATCAACTCTTCTTGAATCATGTCTTTCAGTTCCTATTATAGCAAGCCCACCAGCATCAATAACATCTTTGCTTAATTTAATATCAGTACCTCTTCCAGCCATATTAGTTGCTATAGTAACTACTCCAGGGTTACCTGCTTCTGCAACTATATCAGCTTCTTTTTTGTGGAGTTTCGCATTAAGAACATTATGATTAACGTTGGCTCTATTTAACATTTTGCTAAGTAATTCAGATATCTCAACAGACGTAGTACCAATTAAAACAGGTCTCTTATTGTTTCTTAGATTTATTACCTCTTCAATTATTGCGTTATATTTTTCTCTTTTTGATTTGTAAATTAAATCATCCTGATCATTTCTAGCAATAGGTTTGTTTGTTGGTATTTCAGTTACGTCTAATTTATAAATTTCCCAAAATTCTCCAGCTTCAGTTACAGCAGTACCAGTCATTCCTGATAGTTTAGAATATAGTCTAAAATAATTTTGAAGAGTAATTGTAGCAAAAGTCTGTGTAGCAGCCTCGATTTTTACATTTTCTTTTGCTTCTATTGCTTGATGAAGTCCATCTGAGTATCTTCTTCCATCCATTATTCTTCCTGTCTGTTCATCAACTATCATCACTTTATTTTCTACAACCACATACTCAACATCTTTCTCAAATAATGTAAAAGCTTTTAATAATTGATTTATACTATGAATTCTTTCACTCTTTACATTAAAATCATTAAATAGTTCATTCTTTTCTTTTGCTTCTTCTTCACTAGACAGTCCCTTTTCCTCAATTTTTGTAACTGCAGTAGATATATTAGGCATTATGAAGAAATCTTTATCATCTAAGTCTTGAGATAAAGTCTCAATTCCTTTATCGGTTAGTTCAATCTGATTATTTTTTTCATCGATTGTAAAGTATAACTCTTCATCAATTTGATGCATTTCCCTATTATTATCTTGCATATAGAAATTTTCAGTTTTTTGAAGTGTTTGTTTTACACCTTCTTCACTTAAAAATTTGATTAATGCTTTATTTTTTGGTAAACCTCTGTAAGCTCTGTATAGAAGAAACCCTCCCTGATTATTATCTGATTCTTTAATTAGATTTTTAGCTTCAGAAAGAATGTTAGAAAGGTATGTTTTTTGAAGAGAAACAAGTCTATGTATTTTGGGTTTTAGATTATCAAACTCATGACGATCACCGTCTTTAGTAGGTCCAGATATTATTAATGGAGTCCTAGCATCATCAATAAGAACTGAATCTACCTCATCAATAATTGCATAGTTATGTTTTCTTTGAACAATATCATCTAAAGAGTGAGACATATTATCTCTTAAATAGTCAAAGCCAAACTCATTATTTGTTCCATATGTTATATCAGCATCATAAGCTCTTTTTCTTTCAGGAGAGTTGGGTTTATGAAAGTCAATACAATCAATTCTAAGTCCATGAAATTCAAGAATCGGACCCATCCAAGCACTATCCCTTTTTGCTAGGTAATCATTAACTGTGACAAGATGAACTCCATCTCCAGTCAAAGCATTTAGATAAATTGGTAATGTAGAAACTAATGTTTTACCCTCACCTGTTTGCATTTCACCAATTGTACCCTGGTGTAGAACAATTCCTCCAATTAATTGAACATCATAGTGAATCATATCCCAGGCAACATTTTTACCTGCAGCATCCCAATTATTCTTCCATATACATTTGTCACTTTTAATCTTTATATAGGATTTTTTTGATGCAATTTCTTTATCCAAATCAGAGGCAGTAACCTCAATTTCTTCATTTTCAAAAAACCTTTTAGCTGTTTCCTTTACTACCGCAAATGCTTGTGGTAATAATTCATCTAAAATTTTTGCTTTTTTAACTATTAATTCTTCCTCAAGTGTTTCAACTTCTTTAAATAAATCTTCTTTTTCAGTATTTGATGAAATATTTGCAATATTATTATTTAAATCCTCAATTGTTTTATTTATATCTGAAGTTTGATCAGTGATTATTTTTTTAAACTCAATCGTTTTATATCTAAGTTGATTATTAGTAAGAGATGACAGTTGATTAAAGTGATTATTAATATCATCAACTAGTGGAGTAAGTTTTTTAAGATCTTTTCCAGATTTATCCCCAAGAAATACCTTCAAAAGGGAGTTAACTATGGACATATTGTTTTTTTTTCAAATTTATTTAAAAATTACCAATAAATATTAATCTATTAAGATTAATACTCGTCCTCGTTCCAAAGGTAATCATCTTCTGTAGGGAAATCTGGCCAAATCTCTTGAATCGATTCATAAACATCACCTTCATCTTCTAGAGATTGAAGATTTTCAACAACTTCGAGAGGTGATCCAGTTCTAATTGAGAAGTCAATTAGTTCGTCTTTTGATGCAGGCCAAGGTGCATCACTTAAATAGGAAGCTAGTTCTAATGTCCAATACATAAAACTTATTTTCCTGCAAAAATATATTATAACTCCAGAAAACCAAAGGATTTTTATTCTTTTACTTTAGAAAATGAAATTAATAGCAATAAAACAGACAATAATATGCTTATTCTAGCTATGTAATCACCATTCTTGCTATAGAATGTTCTTTTGTTAATTGTGTAGGCTATTCCACTTAAAACTCCTTTTTTATCAAAAGGGAGAGTTTTACCATACTCTCCAACTTCATTTATGATAGTGGAGACTCCGGAATTAGCACTTCTAACAACATATCTTCTATTTTCAATAGCTCTTAAGCGAGCATAACTCAATAAGTGTCTGTGCCCTGGTGTATCTCCCCACCAAGCATCATTAGTAATAATTGTAATGAAATTCGCACCTAGATTTACATAGTCTGCTACATATTCACCATAAATTGTTTCATAACATACAATTGGAATAGTTTTAAGATCTTTAATTGAGTGTTTAAAAACTTTCCTTTCTGATTTATGTTGCGTTCCTTTGGAGACTGTAGTTCCTCCTAAGTCAATCATTATAGTCCCAATAATAGGTTCTAAAAATGACTTTAATGGCATATACTCACTCCCAGGAACAAGTTTAGATTTGTGATTATATTCAAAACCTTTATTTGCTGAAAAATTTATTGAAGAATTGTAGTAGTCTATCCATAATTTATCTCTTACTAGATTAGATGATTTTGAAGGTTTTTCAGTTTGATTTTGATACAATTTATAAAACTGAATACCGGAGATTAAATTTGTATTCTTATAATTGTTTAGATAAACACTTAAACTATCATGTAATTTTGAGAATTTAAAATAGTCTAAATTTTCACCATATCCCTCAGAAAAATATGTTTCTGGTGCAATTACAAAATCATATTCATTTGTATTTAATTCATCAGTAGTTAGATTTTTAAAAAGATGATAATAATCTATATTATCATCTTTGGAACCCCAAGGATCTATTTTAGGTTGAGTAATTAGTACCTTAAATTTCTCTCCCAACTCAATTTTTGATTTAACTAAAATTGAAATAATAATAGGAATACAAATCAAAAACACTCTTGGAAAAATTCTAACGTAAAATCTTCTGGGGTCTTTGAAACTTGAATATTTTCTAATTAAATTAAATAAAAGAAAATTAGAGCACAGCACCCAAAGGCTACCACCAAAAATTCCAGTAAATTCATACCATTGAATCCAATTTATTCTTTCTGAAAATACATTACCTAAGTTCAGCCATGGCCAAGAAAATTCCCAGTTTAGATTAAATTTTTCAAATGCAATCCAAAAGGTTATTAAAAATAGAGCTCCAGTTTTATAATCTAATTTTCTCTTAACTCTACTGTAAAGTAATAGAATTATAGAATAAAATGAAGAGTTAACTACAAATGCAAAAATTGCACCTGGTAATGTAGTGTATACAATCCACCAAGTAGTTAAAATATTCCATGTAAGAAATGCAACATAAGAATAGAAAAATAATCTAATATTCTTCTTTCCAAGATTATCTTTACTTATAACTTCTTCGACATAAAGTATAGGGATTAAACTTATGAATATTAGAGGCGTAAAACCAAAGACTGGCCAGGAACAAGCTAATAAAATACCACTAATTAAAGAATAACCAAGAAGTCTACTCAAGTTTGAAAGTTTAAATGGTTTTACAATCTAATATTACAATTTTTTTATAAATTGAGCGGTATAACAATCATGATAAAAGCTTTTGTACCTAATTTTCTTACGCTATTAAATTTAATTTGTGGATGTTTTTCAATTGCATTTGCTTTTCAATTTCAATTTGATGCTGTCTTAATACTTGTTTTAATGGGTGTTCTTCTTGACTTTCTTGATGGAATGGCTGCAAGACTTTTAAATGCAGAATCTGATTTCGGAAAGCATTTAGACTCACTCTCTGATATAGTAACTAGTGGAGTTGTACCGGGTATTGTGGTTTATCAATTATTTAAATTATCTGGAAACAGAGTTAATGACTTTGATTTAAACCTATATCTTAATCCAATATTCAATCTAGATCTTATATTTTCTATTTCACCAGTTGCATTTATAGCTTTTTTAATCACTTTAGGCTCAGCTGTAAGATTAGCTAAATTTAATACTATTGATTACACTGATGAATTTGAAGGTCTTCCTACACCTGCAAATGCTTTGTTTTTTGTTTCATTACCAATATTGATTGACCATACATATCTAATTGATTCTAAAGAATACTTGCTCAATAATTACACGCTTATTACACTTACAATCTCTAGTGTAATACTTATGAATGTTCCATTTAGACTTTTCTCATTGAGATTATCATTAAGGAAATATGATTATAATATTTTCAAAATTTTAACAATAGTTTTATCAATTCCTTTAATTGTAATATTTGGACTAGGAGGATTTTCTTTGGTTATAATACTATACCTTTTTCTTAATGTATTACGGAATTTATGGTCTTTAATTTAAAAGTTAAACCTTCTTACTTTTAAATTCAAAGTTTTTGCCTAGATATACTTTCCTAACCATTTCATCACGTGCAAGTTCTTCTGGAATACCCTCTTTTAAAATTTTACCTTCAAACATAAGATATGTTCTGTCAGTAATTGCTAGTGTCTCTTGAACATTATGGTCAGTTATTAGAATTCCTATATTTTTCTTTTTTAATACAGAAATGATAGATTGAATATCTTCAACAGCGATTGGGTCAACTCCTGCAAATGGTTCATCCAATAATAAAAACTTTGGATCGTTAGCTAGTGCTCTAGCTATCTCGGTTCTTCTTCTTTCTCCACCAGACAATAAATCACCTCTGTTTTTTCGAATTTTAATAAGACCAAATTCCTCCATCAATTGTTCTGCTTTTTCTTTCTGTTGATTTTTTGTTAAACTAGAAAACTCTAGAATACCTAGAATATTATCTTCAACACTTAGTTTCCTAAACACAGACTCTTCTTGGGCTAGATATCCAATACCTTTTTGAGCTCTTTGATACATTGGGAAATCTGAAATGACCTCTTTATCTAGATAAATATTTCCTTGCTCAGGTTTTATTATTCCAACTATCATATAAAAAGATGTTGTTTTACCTGCACCATTTGGTCCAAGCAAGCCGACAATCTCTCCTTGATTAACCTCGATAGAAATGCTATTTACAACTTTTCTACCTCTGTATGATTTTGAAATTTCCTGAGCTTTTAGAATCATTTAGCAAATATTATGTATTTAATTTTTTATATCCAATTTTAGAAATTATAATGCTTATCTCATATAATACTAAAATTGGTATACTGACAATAATTTGACTAGCTATATCTGGTGGAGTTATTATAGCTGATAAACTTAAAACGATTACTAATGCAAATTTTCTATTTCTTTTAAGAAAATCAGGCGTTACAAGACCTACTTTTGTTAAATAATGAATTATAATTGGTAATTCAAAGATAAGCCCAGAGGCTAATACGGATGTTCTTAGTAAACCAATATAACTAGGTAGATCAAAATCATTAAATACTTCTGGACTTATTGTATAGTTTGCTAAAAAATTAAATGATAATGGAGTCACCACGTAATATCCGAACAAAACTCCAATAAAAAACAATGTTGATGATATAAAAATAAAACCTCTAGCTCCATCTTTTTCTTTCTTATATAGCCCTGGACTTATAAATTTCCAAAATTCATAAATTACATAAGGAAATGATAAAATAAAACCTGCTAAAATAGATGTCCATAAATGTGCAGAAAATTGACCTGAAAATGTTCTGCTTTGGACCCTAAATGGGAGCTCTTCAAAGCAAAAAGCGTCACCTCCAATAGATTGTGAAATTGAACAAAATATTTGATAACTTATGAAATCACCTTTTTTTGGACCAAAAATAATTTGATCAAATATTATATCTTTTGCCAAAAATGCGACTATAGCAATAATTAAAATAGATATAGTTGATCTTAGTATGTGCCATCTTAATTCTTCAAGATGATCAAGAAATGACATATCTCTGGAATTACTCATAACTAATCCCTTGTTTAATTATATCTAAAATATGAACTATACCTAAATATTTATTATTATCATTTGCAATTAAAACTTGACTTATACTATTCTCCTTCATGTGTTTAAGTGCTTCAATAGCTAGAGTACTTTGATTCATAATTTTAGGACTATTGTTCATAAAATCTAATGCAGAAATATTTTCTATGTTTTGTTTTTTTTCTATTACTCTTCTTATATCACCATCAGTAATAATACCTATGATAGTATTTTCTTCTAAAACAGCAGTTGCTCCATACATATTAGATGAGATTTCATCAATAACTTTTAGGAATGAGGATGATTTTTCTACAATTGGCTTTCTGGTTTCATCAATTAAATTTTTGAGTGATAAGCTTAATTTTTTACCTAGGCTTCCTGAAGGATGGTATTTACTAAAATCATTAGGAGTAAAACCTTTTATTTTTTGAAGTGTCATAGCTATAGCATCTCCAATTGCTAGATGACAAGTTGAACTTGTTGTAGGAGCCAAATTATTATGACACGCTTCTCTGTTAATCTTTGTGTGTAAAAACATTGTTGATAATTTATCAAGTGATGAGTTTTTAACACATGAAATACCAATAAGTAATATTTTATTCTTTGTAAGATGATTAGATAATGAAATAATTTCATCTGATTCTCCACTTTTTGAAACACAAATAACTACATCTTCTCTACCAATCACCCCCATGTCTCCATGAAGTGCATCTCCTAAATGAAGAAAAATAGATTTTGATCCTGTTGAATTCAAAGTAGCAGAAATTTTCATTCCTATAATAGCACTTTTACCAATTCCTGTAAGAACAATTTTACCCTGACACTCTTTAAGTAAATCTATAATATTACAAAAGTTTGAGTCTATTATACTGGAAAGATCCGAAACAGATTTAGACTCTAAGTGAATTGTATCTAGGGCAATATTTTTTATTATCTGTTGATTAGTCAAAATGGGAATTTTATTTTAAATTGTATATATACTGCAAATTTAAACAATTAAAAAGCATAATTTGAACAGTTTAAAAGACAAATTAAAGGAAAACTTTGGTTTTTCGTCATTTAAAAATCTTCAAGAGCCAATTATTAAGAATCTTCTTGAGGGAAATAATTCTTTTGTTATAATGCCAACAGGCGGAGGCAAGTCACTTTGCTACCAATTACCAGCTATAATTTTAGATGGAACTGCAATAGTGATTTCACCTTTGATTGCATTGATGAAGAATCAGGTTGATCTAATCAGATCAAATAATATCAATCCTTCTGTAGCTCATGTTTTGAATTCAACACTTAATAAAGAACAAATAGAAAAAGTTAAGCAAGATGTAAGTGAAGGAAAAACTAAATTATTATTTGTAGCTCCAGAAACTTTATCTAAAAATGATACTACAGATTTTTTAAAAAAAGTATCTATATCATTTCTAGCTATAGATGAGGCACATTGTATTTCTGAATGGGGACACGACTTCAGACCTGAATACCGTAAAATAAGAGATGTGATTGATTCTATTGATACTAAGATTAGGGTTATTGCATTGACTGCCACAGCTACCCCTAAGGTTCAAGATGATATTATTAAAAATTTAAAAATAAGTGATTCAAAGCTATTTAAATCTTCTTTTAATCGTCCAAATTTATATTATGAAGTTCGTCCAAAAAATGATGAAACTGAAGTCGATCTAATTAAATTTATCAAGTCTAATCAAGGTGAATCAGGAATTATTTATTGTCTTTCTAGAAAAAATGTAGAAGATTTATCTCAATTACTTAACATGAATGGAGTTAAAAGCTTACCATATCATGCAGGGTTAGATAAAAATATTAGAGAAGAAAATCAGGATAGATTTTTAAAAGATGATTGTGATGTGATAGTAGCTACAATTGCTTTTGGAATGGGGATTGACAAACCTGATGTTAGATATGTGATTCATCATAATGTTCCAAAAAGCATAGAAGGTTACTACCAAGAGACAGGAAGAGCAGGAAGAGATGGTGGAAAAGGACATTGCTTAATGTATTATTCATATCAAGATGTTGAAAAATTAGAAAAGTTACTATCAAAGAAAAAATCATCTGAAAGAAACATAGGGATTATGTTGTTAAGAGAAGTTTCAAACTTTGCTGAGTCATCAATTTCTAGAAGAAAATATTTACTTAGCTATTTTGGAGAAAAATATGATTCAACAGTATATAAAGATCAGGATATGGATGATAATTCAAGATATCCAAAAGATAGAATTAATGCTAAAGATCAGCTAATATTATTGCTAAAAAACCATTTTCTTGATAATAAAAAAGTCTTTACAAAAGATGTTATTAAAAAATTACCCTTATCTGAGGAAGATAGAATTGATGAAAGATTCTGGAAAACTCTATTAACTTATTCTATTGTAGAAGGTTTAATAGACAAGGATATTAATGATTTAGGCTCAGTAAAAATATCTGAAACAGGTAAAGATTATATGACTAATCCCATAGATTTCTATATTTCTAGAGATAATGATTTTAGTAAATCCACAAAGAAAAAACAAGAACTAGCTAAAGCATCATTAGTAGATATTGAATTGATGAAAAAGTTAATTATACTAAGAAAAGATATTGCTATAAAGAAATCTTTACCTCCTTATGCAATTCTTCAAGAATTTTCTCTTGAGGATATGACTTATAAATATCCAACTACATTAGGAGAATTTAAAAACATAAATGGAGTAGGAGAGGGGAAAGTTGTGAAATTTGGAAATCAATTCATAAAATTGATAAAAGCATACATTGAAGAAAATGATATTATTAAATCTGATGAAATAATTTTAAGAACATCAGGTTCTAAGTCTTCAAAAAAACTCGCACTTATTCAAAATGTAGATAAAAAAATACCTTTAGATGAGATAAGTGAATCAAGAGGTGTTGAATTTAATGTTTTGCTATCAGAATTGGAAAGCATTGTTTTTTCTGGCACCAAGCTGGATATTGATTATTATGTTGATGACATCCTTGATGAAGATCAACAAGAAGAGTTGCACGAATATTTTCTTGAAAGTGAAAGTGAGGATATATCAGTTGCTATCAAAGAATTCGATGGAGAATATGATGAGGAAGAGCTTAAAATATATAGAATTAAATTCCTAAATGATGTCTCAAATTAGCTACATTATATTTGAGTGAAACAACATATTTAAAAGAATTCTATTAGTACCAAACCAAAAAGCTCTAAAATTAGTATTATCAGTCATTAATAAAATTTTCCCTTTTCCACTTCTAATAACTTTGAATGGGGTAGATATTTCTAATAGTGATAGATTTTCTTCAGATATATATCCACTCATTAAAGGATTAGAAGAGTAAACTATAGGGTTATTAAAGCTTTGCTTACTTTTTGTCATATAGACATTAGAATTTCTAAATAGTGGTAAATAATTAGACTCAATACCATAATTAATAGGATGACTCTTATCTATTTTTGAATTAAAAATTGCTCCACCAGTTTGTTGAGCTCCATAGAAGTTTTGTCTCTCAGAAAAATTAACATTATCTGCATTTATCTCATTTGTATGAAATTCTATTTCAGATAAATTATTTGAAACCCATTTTACAGAGTTTCTATATGCAATTAAATTACCTCCATTTTTTATGTAATTTTTAATTTGATCTACATTGATTCCCCCCCCATCTGCTTGATATTGAGATCCCTCACTATAATCTGGAAGAATAATATGAGAATATCTACTTAAATCAATATAACTAAGATCTCCAACATCTAATTTGGATATTGGAATTTTATATCTAGTGTCTAATAAGTGCCAAATCTCACCTGCATCATAACTTCTCACTCCTTCACCTACAATAAGTCCAATTTTAGGCTCTTTGACAATTTCAAAGTAGTCTGATCCTAAATCTATCCCTTCGGTTATTCCTGTTGACTGAGATCTAACATTAATACCTGTCTTTGATGAGACCTTAATTAATAAATTATATATTTCATCTGCATTAAGGGCTTGATTTTGAACAGATACCAAATAAGTACCAAAGTCAAACTTCTCACCATTTACTGCGAATGTTCTTGTTGCTGTTTTGACCCTTAAACCATTTTTTATTAATTCATATACTGCCGCTTGAGCATAATACTCATGTGGCTCAAAAATATATGCGTATTCTGACTTTTTATCCACACTTCCAGTAATATTTTCTAATACATCAACTTCATTAGATTTAATTCTCTCTACCGAAGATTTACTTAGCCCATTAGTCATATCGTAGTTTACATTGAAAGCTAGTGGAAAGGTCCATGCTGAAACATCATAAAAAAGACTGTCTTTAAAGCTTGTTTGGGTATCAAACATTGCTTTTATTAATGTTCTTTTAGGTTGATTTAGAGGAACTATATAGCTATTATTCTTTGAGTATTTAATTCCATTTAACTCAACATCTTCAGAAAGAGTGTTAAACTTAATTTTATGACTTTTTAGTATCTCAGCAAGATGATATACAGTTGATTTATCTTTTTGTTTGCCAAAGACAATATTCTCGTTTGATTTAGAGGTTAATTCTACTTGATTGTCATAAAAACCCTTCATATAATTAAGTAGTTTTACTCTCATATTCTGAGCTGCATTTAAAGTTGAAAAAGCAGCAGTTAATTGATTTCTAATTGTAAAAGGGAAAGTGATTATACCATTATTACTCTCTTGTATATGTCCTCTTGAGCTTCCTTGTTCAAATAATATTCCAATACTTCCATTTACATCTGGGTATGTTGAAGCTTTTCCAAAGAAAAAATCATCATAGTCTTCCTCTGAATAATACAGAGATCCAATAGAGTTCAATGCTTCTTCATGATAAGTAGAGATTTCTTTTGTAAGAGCTTGATTCAAATCTGAGATTAATGGATTTTTTCTTTCTGGAACACCTGGTTGAAAAAAGAAAGATGAGTTTGTTCCCATTTCATGATGATCTGTAAGAATATTAGGCAACCATTTAGTAAATGTTGCAATTTTAGCATTAGTTTCGGGTAGCTGATTTGGAAGCATGTCCCTATTCAGGTCAAACCAATAATGATTTGTTCTTCCTCTTGGCCAATACTGATTGTATTCACGATCACTAGGATCAGGATTTAGGCTTTGATTCTTATTCATGTTTGCCCACTGTGAAAATCTTTGAAGTCCATCAGGATTAAAACTTGGATCTAAAAGAATTACAGTATTATCTAGGAGTTCTTTTGTTTGATCAGAATCACTAGCTAAAAGATGATACATCAAAAGTAAACTTGCATTAGCTCCACTGGGTTCGTCTCCGTGAACTGAAAATCCTTGATAAACAACAATTGGCATTTTTGATACATCAATATCTTGATTTTTTGAATTTGATAATCTAATATGTTGTGATCTAATTTCTTCTAACCTAGAATGGTTAGACTCACTTGTAATAATCATTAACCATGAAGTTCTATTTTCGTATGTTTTACCCCTTTCTACTAATTTTACTCGTTTAGAAGTTTTAGAAAGCTCTTGAACATAATGACTTAATTTGTCATGACTAACATGAAATTCTCCTACTTGATGACCAATTACACTTTCAGGTGTTGGAATGGAAGAGTTGTATTGACTCATATCATTTAAATAGTAGTCGAGTTGAACTTGAGCATTCAAACAAAATAATGGGGTTAGAATAAAAAATAGTTTTTTCATAGTGCGGTTTTAATTTAATATTTATTGATCATCATCTTCAAAATCCACATCAGCAAAATCCTTTTCTTCTTCTACATTTTCCTCTACACTTTCTTCTACACTTTGAGGTTCAGTGCTCTCTTTCATTTCTTTTTTTGATTCAAAATCTTTATCGTGTTTTTCGCTAATTACTTCTGTGCCTTTATTTTCAATAATGTATTCACAAGTTTCTTTTAGAGAAGAATTAAACTCAGCAAAATCTTCTTTGTATAAATATATCTTGTGCTTCTTGTAGTAAAATGTTCCATCTTCATTAGTAAATTTTTTACTTTCAGTTATTGTTAAATAATAATCTCCGGCTTTTGTTTCTCTTACATCAAAAAAATAAGTTCTTCTTCCAGCTCTTAATGCTTTAGAAAAAATTTCTTCAGCATTGTAATCGTTTTGATTTTCCATAATTTATATTTTAGTCAAATATAATCAAATCTCCTTATTAATCTCACTGTTTTGTTTAGTGTAGAGCTCCTTGTAAAAACCTTCATTTTTAATCAATTCTTTATGAGTTCCATTCTGGATAATCTTCCCATTTTCTAGAACTATAATATTATCTGCATGTTTAACACATGAAACTCTATGACTAACAATTAACAATGTTTTATTCTTAAAATTATTTTTTAAATTATTGATGATTCTATCTTCAGTATCTGTGTCTAAGGAAGAAAAACAGTCATCAAATAAATATATTTCAGAATCTTTTATAAAAGATCTAGCTATAGAAATCCTCTGAATTTGTCCACCAGATAAAGTAACGCCTCTTTCGCCTAATACTGTATCATATCCTTTCTCAAATTTTAATATTTCAGAATCTATTTCAGACATAATTGCAGCCTGTTTAACTTGGTCTTTAGTTGAGTGGGGGTTTCCAAACTCAATATTTTTTTGAATACTTTCAGAAAATAAAAAGTTATTTTGAGGAACATAACTTATGATTTTTCTTAATTCACTCAGTTTTAAAGATTTCAAATTCTTATCTCCAATATATATATCTCCATTAGATGGATCGTAAATACGGGTAACAAGGTCAAGAATTGAAGTTTTTCCAGAACCAACCTTTCCAACTATACCAATAGTTTTTCCTTCTTCAATTTTTAGATTAAAAGAATTAAAAATCTCAATTCCAGTTTGATCATATTTGAATGACACATTTTTAAACTCAATATTTTTTGAATCATCTTTAGAAATTTTTGAATCTCCATTTCGTAATGATGTTTTTGAATCAAGGAATTCATTTATTCTTTTTTGAGAGGCTTCAGCTTGTTTTACTATTGATGTAACCCAACCCACAAGGGTTACGGGCCAAGTTAACATATTGACATAGATTATAAATTCAGCCACTACACCTATTTCAATATTACCATCTATAAACTCTTTACCACCAATATAAATTACTATAAGATTGCTTAAACCAATTAAGAATAATATGATTGGAAAAAACCAGGCTTGAATTTTTGCTAGACTTAGATTATTCTTAAAACTGTTGAAAGCATATTTGTCAAATTTACTAAATATGAGATTCTGAATATTAAATGACTTCAACACTGAGATTCCACTAAAACTTTCTTGGGAATAGGTAGATAAATCAGACAAACTCTCTTGAACTTTAGTGCTCTTCTTGTTGATTAAATCACTTATTTTATAAATAAAAATCGATAATATTGGTAGAGGAATTAAACTATAGAATGTTAGTTTGGGTGCCACACTAAACATGTAAGATATAATTACAATAAATAGAACTATAGCATTAGTTCCATACATTAAAACTGGACCATAATACATTCTCACCTTACTTACATCTTCGCTTATTCTATTCATTAAGTCACCTGTTCTATTTTTTTTGTAGAAAACTTGGTCAAGTGACTGGTAGTGAGAAAAAATTTCATTTTTGACATCAAACTCTATAAATCTTGAAACGTTTATAATAGTTTGTCTCATTAAAAAAGTAAAAAATCCTGAAATCAGAGATGCACCAATTATAAATATAATATTCATTAAAAGAATTTCTTTTAATTGGTCTGGTGAGACAGATTCAAGATTTAGATAATTTTCAATCGTAGTCATCGAATCACCAACAAGTCTAGGTGTTACTAATGAAAAAACTCTAGATACAATAGTGATTACTAGCCCTAGTAAAAGTTTTCCTTTGTATTTAAGTAAGAATTTATTTAGTCTCTTTAATTCTTTCATAGAGTCAAACAAATATAAACTTTATAACTTCTAATTAATTTTAATTATATGTTATAATTGACTAATTTTGGCGAAGTTCTTTACAAATGTTAAACAGAAGACATATTCGTACAAAAGTTATTCAATCAATATATTCAAACTCAGTTGAATTATTAGATCACAGTACACTTAAAACTTATATAACCAAGAGTTCATCTACGACACTCGACCTTCTGTATTGTATGATTGATTTTATTAAAGAAATTAATATGCATTTTAATAATATTGAATCAAAAAAATTCTCTTGTTCATTTGTAAGTCAAAACCCTTATTTCTTTTTCTTTAATAAATTAAATCAAAAAAAATTTAAAAGAAAACAGATAATCAATTGGGACTTAAATCTTAATTATATTAGTGATATACAATCTGATTTTATTGAGCTTAACAAAAAGTATGTTGAGTCAAAAAAAGACGATAATGAAAGTAAATTGAAATTTTTTATTGAAAGTTATTCGGATATAATCGCTGAATCTAATTTACTTTATGAGTTTCTTGAAGATCAAAACATAAACTGGGTTAATGACTTTCCGTATGTAAACTCTTTTATTATAAAAAATATAGAAAAAATTGATTTACAGAATCCTAATTCATTTCATCTTCCATCACTCTATGATTATCAAGATGAAGTTAAATTTGGTCAAGATTTATTTAATAATATACTTGCTAATAATGAAGAGTTAAAAGATCACCTAGTTGGAAGAACTCCAAACTGGGATTCTGAAAGGATTGCAAAGATTGATTATGCAATCTTAATAACATCTATTGCTGAGCTTTTATACTTCCCAACAATTCCTCCGAAAGTTACTATAAATGAGTATATAGAAATTGCTAAAGAATTTTCTTCTCCAAGCTCTGGGAAGTTTATAAATGGTGTAATTGATAATCTAATAAAAGATTTAACTGATAAAGGTTTAATTGTTAAAACAGGACGAGGTCTTATTTCGTAAATTTTAGTAATTTTGGAAAAAAATAAATGATGATATTCAAAAGAAATATTTTAATAGTTTTAAGTTTATCACTTTTTCTAATTGCATGTAATGAAAGTGCTGCAAGTAAGATTAAAGCTGATAACCAGTCAAATGCTCAGGCTCAACCAAGTTATGCTGAAATAACTTTTGATAAGATATTCCATGATTTTGGAAATGTAAAAGAAGGTGAGATTGCCAAAACCATATTTACATTTACAAATACTGGTGAAAATGATTTATATATTGTTGATGCAGTTGGTAGTTGTGGATGTACGGTGCCTAAGTATCCAAAAAACATTCCTATTAAGCCAGGAGATAATGGTCAAATAGAAGTAAATTTTGATACTAATGGAAGACCAAATTTGCAACAAAAAATGATTAAAGTTTCTGCTAATACTCCAGATGGAGGCCAGCTTCTTAGAATACAAGCTTTTGTCGAATCTAAAAATAATTAATTATGGAATCTCAGTTTCCCTACTTTCTTTTACTAGCACTAGTTTTTATTTTCTTTATAGTAGTACCTTCAATGAGAAGAAGCGGTAAAGAAAAAAAATTCTTAAAAAATTTAAAAAAAGGAGATAGAGTTATTACTAAGTCTGGTGTTCACGCTAGAATAAATGAATTTGATGAAAAGAACACAACGTGTGTTATAGATACTATGGCAGGTAAATTAAAAATTGAAAAATCTGCCATCTCTTTAGAGCTTTCATCAAATTTAAATACTTAATGTATAGCTTAATAAGAAGAATTCTTTTCCTTTTTGATGCAGAGTTAATTCATGAATTTTCAGTTAAAGCTATCAAGCTTCTTTGTTTACTTCCTTTTTCAAAACAAATACTTCGTTATTTTTTTCTTGTTAATACAAATGTTCTTGAAAGAAATTTATTTGGGTTAAAATTTAAAAATCCAGTGGGTTTAGCAGCAGGATTTGATAAAAATGCGGAATGTTATAATGAATTCTCAAATTTTGGTTTTGGCTTTATAGAGATTGGAACTGTTACCCCTTTGCCGCAGCCTGGTAATCCAAAAAAAAGAATTTTTAGATTAATTGAAGATAAATCTTTAATTAATAGACTTGGTTTTAACAATAAAGGTCTAGATGAAATCAGTAAGAATCTAAAAAAAGAAAGAGATGTTTTAATAGGTGCTAATATAGGTAAGAATTTTTTTACTGATAATAAAGATGGTCACAAGGATTATCTTAAATGTCTTCAAGGATTACATGATCTTGTAGATTATTTTGCAATTAATATAAGTTCACCTAATACAAAAAACCTTAGACAGTTCCAAAATAAAGAGCTATTGAAGCCTTTACTTGAAAATCTAATTAATTATAATAATAATCAAACTTCAAGAAAACCAATGTTATTAAAAATATCTCCAGATCTTGAAAGAAATGAACTAGATGACATAATCTCCTTAATTTCTGAACTTAAGATAGATGGTGTTATAGCAACAAATACATCTATTTCAAGAGATAATGTAAAGTCAAAATTTAAAAATGAAACAGGTGGTTTAAGTGGAGCATTACTAAAGGAAAAAAGTAATGATATTATAAAATATCTTAGAAAAAATTTAGATAACAATTTTCCTATAATTGGTGTTGGTGGAATTATGAATGCAGAAGATGCTATTGAAAAATTTAAATGTGGAGCTGATCTTGTACAATTGTATACTGGATTTATTTATAAGGGACCCATATTAATAAAAAAAATAAATAAATTGCTGTTAAAGTCATATTAATATAAAAAACATGAATAAATTCTTTTTCTTTTTACCCATTCTAATTATTTCTTGTAATACATCAACTGATATAAATTATCCATTAACTGAAAAAAAAGTAATTATAGATACATATTTTGAAACTGATATTGAAGATCCATACAGATGGCTCGAGGATGATCTTTCTTTAGATACGATGAACTGGGTTAATGCTCAAAATGAAGTAACTTTTGATTATTTAAATTCAATTCCATATAGAGATAAACTGAAAAAAAAATTAACATCAATTTGGAACTATGAGAAACAGGCTAGTCCATTTTACAGAGGTAATTATATTTATTATTATAAAAATGATGGTCTGCAAAATCAATATGTTGTTTATAGAAAAGAGTTTAACTCAGATTCAGATGAAGAGGTTTTTTTAGATCCAAACAGTTTCTCGGATGATGGAACAATTTCACTTACTGGACTTTACTTTTCAAAAGATGGTAATTTTCTTTCATACTTAATCTCTGAGGGAGGCAGTGACTGGAGAAAAGCAATAGTAATGAATACTAAAACAAAAGAAATAATAGGGGATACTCTTACAAATATTAAATTTAGTGGAGTTTCATGGAAAGGTAACGAAGGATTCTATTATTCTTCATATGATAAGCCCGAGGGGAGTGAGCTAAGTGATTATACTGATAGGCATAAGCTTTATTATCACCAATTAGAAAAAAATCAAGTATCTGACAAAATGATTTTTGGTGATAAAAAAGATAAGTATAGATATGTCTCTGGAAGTGTCTCAGATGATAATAATTATCTATTTATATCTGCTTCAAATTTAACTGATGGAAATAAGCTATTTATGATAGACTTAATTAATGATCCAGAAAAAATTCAGACTATAAGTGATGATGAATCAACAGATGATAATATAGTAGACACTAATGGTAATACCTTTTATATTTTTACAAACTATGATGCTCCAAATAAAAGATTAGTTAAAACATCTGCAAATAAATTAAACAGAAACAATTGGATAGATGTTATTCCAGAGAGTGAAAGTGTTTTTTCTGTAAGTACTGGTAGTGGATATTTTTTTGCAAGATATCTGGTCGATGCAATTTCAGATATCCGACAGTATAACTATAATGGAGATTTAATTAGAAAAATAGACTTGCCTGGACTTGGAACTGTCAGTGGATTTTATGGTGAAAAAGATCAAGAAGAATTATATTTTTCATTTTCTAATTATTATACCCCAGGTAGTATTTATTCATTTAATCCAGATAATGGAGAGTATGATTTATATTGGAAACCTAAAATTGAATTTAATTCATCTGAATATACTTCTAAACAAGTTTTTTATGAATCTAAAGATGGTACAAAAGTACCTATGATGATAACTCATAAAAAAGATTTAGTTTTAAATGGTAAGAACCCTACTATACTTAACGGATATGGTGGTTTTAATATAAGCAGAACTCCTGGTTTTAGTGTTTCAAATGCTGTTTGGATGGAGTTAGGTGGAGTTTATGCCGTTCCCAATATTAGAGGTGGAGGTGAATATGGTAAAAAATGGCATAATTCAGGTACAAAACTAAATAAACAAAATGTATTTGATGATTTTATTGCTGCAGCAGAGTATCTCATTTCAACAAACTATACTTCTTCTGATTACTTAGCATTAATAGGAGGCTCAAATGGTGGATTGCTAGTAGGTGCAGTAATGACTCAAAGACCTGACTTAATGAAGGTTGCATTACCTGCAGTTGGAGTTCTTGATATGTTGAGATATCACAAGTTTACTTCAGGAGCTGGTTGGGCTTTCGATTATGGAACATCAGAAGAATCAGAAGAGATGTTTGAATATTTATTGAGTTATTCTCCAGTCCATAATGTTAGAAAAAACTTGGAATATCCAGCTACTCTTGTGACAACAGGAGATCATGATGACAGGGTAGTGCCAGCTCATTCTTTTAAGTTTGCAGCTCAGCTACAAGATAAACATGTTGGTGAAAATCCAGTTCTAATTAGGATAGAAAAAGATGCTGGCCATGGTTCTGGAACACCTCTATCAAAAACGATAGATCAATATTCAGATATTTTTGGATTCACATTATATAACATGGGTATCCGAAAAATAAAATAGATTAATCAAAGTAGCTAAAGCTCTCATTAGCTTTAATATTCTTTAATGTTTCATAAATCAATCTGATAACGTTTTCTACATCATCTTTTTGAACCATTTCAACAGTGGTATGCATATACCTCAATGGAAGAGAGATAAGTGCAGATGGAACACCTCCATTGCTATAAGCAAATGCATCAGTATCTGTTCCAGTATATCTTGATGATGCTGCTCTTTGAAAAGGTATTTTATTTTTCTCTGCTGTAGTAATAATCTTTTCTCTAAGATTATTTTGAACTGCAGGAGCATAAGAAATAACTGGCCCTTTACCTATTTTAGTATCTCCCTGTTTCTTCGCTTCTATCATTGGAGTTGAAGTGTCATGAGTAACATCAGTAACTATAGCAACATCTGGTTTTAATCTATTTGTAATCATTTCAGCCCCTCTTAGACCAATTTCTTCCTGTACAGAATTTGTTATATATAAACAAAAAGGAAGAGTGTCTTTATTTTCTTTAAGAAGTCTAGCTACCTCAGCTATCATAAATCCACCAGCTCTATTATCAATTGCTCTACATACGAATTTATCATTGTTAAGAATATGAAATGAATCTGGATATGTAATTACACAACCAACATGAACACCCATCTTCTCAACTTCCTTCTTATCCTTTGCGCCAATATCAATAAAAATATTATCAAGTTTTGGCGGCGCCTCTTTTGCGTGATCTCTGACATGAATTGCAGGCCATCCAAATACACCTTTTATAATTCCTTTTTTGGTATGAATATTCACCCATTTTGATGGTGCTATTTGATGATCACTTCCACCATTTCTTATAACATATATAAGTCCGTTATCTGTAATATAATTAACATACCATGAAATTTCATCTGAGTGACCTTCAATAACAACTTTAAATTTTTTATCAGGGTTTATTACTCCTACAGCTGTCCCATAATTATCAGTTATAAATTCATCAACATAAGGTTTTAGATATTTCATCCAAATTTTTTGACCATTTGATTCATAACCAGTTGGTGCAGCGTTATTTAGATATTCTTCTAGAAATTTTAGCGATTTAGAATTAAGTATTTTCATAATTTTTTAAAAACCAAAATTAACAATTATTACTAAACATCTTATTAAATTTGCATGATGAAATATCATTTATTTCTATTATTTATTCTTTTGTCAAATAATTTAATTTGTCAAGACAACTTCGAAGAGCTTGATTTCTTGTTTCCAGGAGACTCAATTCCATCAAGTACTTTTATGTTGGATGAGGTTACGGTCTTTCAGCCTCTAAAATTTAAAAATGATGCTGAAATTAAAAGATATGTAATATTGAGATACAGAGTTAAAAAGGTTTATCCATATGCAAAATTAGCTTCTGAAAGAATGAATAGAATCGATTCTAGAGTTGACTCAATAAAATCCAAAAGACAAAAAAGGTTATATCTAAAAAAATTAGAAAAATTTGTTTATGATGAATTTTCTAATGAACTAAGAAAGTTGTCTAGATCTCAAGGAAGAATTCTTGTTAAGCTTTTAAATAGACAAACTGGTCTTACTGCTCATAGAATAGTCTCTGAATACAGGAATAAATTTAGAGCTCTTTTATATAACACTGCTGCTTCATTCTATTCAATTTCATTAAAAGATCAATATGAGCCTTTTGAAGACTTTGAAGACTATCTCATTGAAGATATTCTTCAGCGATCTTTTTCAGATGGTTCATTGGAAAAGCAAGATTATGCTCTTGATTTTGATTTAGATGCATTATATGTGTTTTGGAGGGATAAAAACTAGTAATATAAAACTGTTGATAAGTATTATAAATACTTGACTTCTAACACTTAAACTTTTTTTAAATTTACCTTCGGAAAAAAAATAAAAATAAAATCTAAATTATGTTTAATTACAATAAAAAAGATTTTATATTTGCAGCCGCAAAAAGATTTATTGTTATGTCAATTTCTTTTTGTCAGTTCATTGAAAATATTGAAAATGACAGCGCGTATCAATTTAGATACGAACTAGCAAACCAAAACATTTTGAAACAAAGTCAATTCAAGTCGTATAATTTATTAAAAATACTACAACGAAGAGTTTGATCCTGGCTCAGGATGAACGCTAGCGGCACGCTTCATACATGCAAGTCGAGGGGCAGCATAAAGTACTTGTACTTTGATGGCGACCGGCGAACGGGTGCGTAACGCGTATGCAACTTACCTTTTACTAGAGAATAGCCAAGAGAAATTTTGATTAATGCTCTATACACTTCTTAACTCACATGAGTTTTTAAGAAAAGCTCCGGCGGTAAAAGATGGGCATGCGTCCTATTAGCTTGTAGGTGAGGTAACGGCTCACCTAAGCTCCGATAGGTAGGGGTCCTGAGAGGGAGATCCCCCACACTGGTACTGAGACACGGACCAGACTTCTACGGAAGGCAGCAGTAAGGAATATTGGACAATGGAGGAAACTCTGATCCAGCGATGCCGCGTGAAGGAAGACTGCCCTATGGGTTGTAAACTTCTTTTATACAGGAAGAAACCTTTCCACGTGTGGAAAGCTGACGGTACTGTAAGAATAAGGATCGGCTAACTCCGTGCCAGCAGCCGCGGTAATACGGAGGATCCAAGCGTTATCCGGAATTATTGGGTTTAAAGGGTCCGCAGGCTGTTTGTTAAGTCAGGGGTGAAATCCTACCGCTCAACGGTAGAACTGCCTTTGATACTGACAAACTTGAGTTATTGTGAAGTAGTTAGAATGTGTAGTGTAGCGGTGAAATGCATAGATATTACACAGAATACCAATTGCGAAGGCAGATTACTAACAATTAACTGACGCTGAGGGACGAAAGCGTGGGTAGCGAACAGGATTAGATACCCTGGTAGTCCACGCCGTAAACGATGGTCACTAGCTGTTCGATGTACATTGGTACATTGAGTGGCTAAGCGAAAGTGATAAGTGACCCACCTGGGGAGTACGCTCGCAAGAGTGAAACTCAAAGGAATTGACGGGGGCCCGCACAAGCGGTGGAGCATGTGGTTTAATTCGATGATACGCGAGGAACCTTACCAGGACTTAAATGTAAGTTGCATGATTCAGAAATGGATCTTTCTTCGGACTACTTACAAGGTGCTGCATGGTTGTCGTCAGCTCGTGCCGTGAGGTGTCAGGTTAAGTCCTATAACGAGCGCAACCCCTATCGTTAGTTGCCATCAAGTAAAGTTGGGAACTCTAGCGAAACTGCCGGTGCAAACCGTGAGGAAGGTGGGGATGACGTCAAATCATCACGGCCCTTACGTCCTGGGCCACACACGTGCTACAATGGTCAGTACAGAAAGCAGCCACTATGCGAATAGGAGCTAATCTTCAAAGCTGATCTCAGTTCGGATCGGAGTCTGCAACTCGACTCCGTGAAGCTGGAATCGCTAGTAATCGGATATCAGCCATGATCCGGTGAATACGTTCCCGGGCCTTGTACACACCGCCCGTCAAGCCATGGAAGCTGGGGGTACCTAAAGTCGGTCACCGAAAGGAGCCGCCTAGGGTAAAACTAGTAACTAGGGCTAAGTCGTAACAAGGTAGCCGTACCGGAAGGTGCGGCTGGAATACCTCCTTTCTAGAGAAAGACGACTTTGACTTATTAAGTATCAAACACCTTTGCGTTTGCTTGCTGTCATTTTTTATTAATAACCCTTAAAATAGAATCTCGAATAGAGTCTCGTAGCTCAGCCGGTTAGAGCGCTACACTGATAATGTAGAGGTCGGCAGTTCGAGTCTGCCCGAGACTACTAAATTCCATTTTCGGAAAAAAGGGGGATTAGCTCAGCTGGCTAGAGCGCCTGCCTTGCACGCAGGAGGTCATCGGTTCGACTCCGATATTCTCCACAACTTCTTAATGTATATTAAGAATAAGAGTTCATTGACATATTGAAAATATCAAGTACAATTCATAATTATTCAGTTATCCAATTAAATAATTATTGAGATTGTACAGAGTTAACGTAAATGAGTATTTAATATTGTTATTATTAAATACTAAATAATTTTACAATTTAAGAAAGAGTTAAGAGTTACTTGTAACTTTTTAAGTTACAATAGGCTAATTAAGAGCGTAAGGGGAATTCCTTGGCTCTCAGAGGCGATGAAGGACGTGATAAGCTGCGATAAGCTTTGGGGAGTGGCACAAACACTTTGATCCGAAGATTTCCGAATGGGGCAACCCGGCATATTGAAGATATGTCACACTGTAAAGTGAGCAAACCTGGTGAACTGAAACATCTAAGTAACCAGAGGAATAGAAAACAAAAGTGATTCCGCTAGTAGTGGCGAGCGAACGCGGAACAGCCCAAACCTATGTTGTTACGGCAATATAGGGGTTGTAGGACCTCAACATTTAATGCTAAAAGAACTAGAATTTACTGGAAAGTAAAACCATAGAAAGTGATAGTCTTGTATAGGTAATTGATGTTATTAATAGAGGTATCCTGAGTAGTACGGGGCACGTGAAACCTTGTATGAAACTGCCGGGACCATCCGGTAAGGCTAAATACTCCTGAGAGACCGATAGTGAACTAGTACCGTGAGGGAAAGGTTAAAAGAACCCTGAATAAGGGAGTGAAATAGATCATGAAACCTTGCGCTTACAAGCGGTCGGAGCACATTTAATGTGTGACGGCGTGCCTTTTGCATAATGAGCCTACGAGTTACCTTTGCTAGCATGGCTAATCCGTTAAGCGGAGCAACCGAAGCGAAAGCGAGTCTGAATAGGGCGTTTAGTTAGCAGTGGTAGACGCGAAACCTAGTGATCTATCCATGGGCAGGTTGAAGCTGTAGTAACATACAGTGGAGGACCGAACCCGTTGACGTTGAAAAGTCTTGGGATGACCTGTGGATAGGGGTGAAAGGCCAATCAAACTAGGAAATAGCTCGTACTCCCCGAAATGCATTTAGGTGCAGCGTTAAAATAAGTTTCATAGAGGTAGAGCTACTGATTGGATGCGGGGGTTTCACCACCTACCAATTCCTGACAAACTCCGAATGCTATGAAATGTTTTTTAGCAGTGAGGGCATGGGTGCTAAGGTCCATGTCCGAGAGGGAAACAACCCAGATCATCAGTTAAGGTCCCTAAGTATATACTAAGTTGAATAAACGAGGTTTGACTGCCCAGACAGCTAGGATGTTGGCTTGGAAGCAGCCATTCATTTAAAGAGTGCGTAACAGCTCACTAGTCGAGCGGTCGAGCATGGATAATAATCGGGCATAAGTATATCACCGAAACTATGGCAATATTTATATTGGGTAGGGGAGCATTCTATTCTACGTTGAAGGTAAACTGTGAGGTTTACTGGAGTGTATAGAAACGAAAATGTAGGCATAAGTAACGATTAGGGGTGCGAGAAACACCCCCTCCGAAAAACTCAGGTTTCCTCAGCTATGCTAATCAGCTGAGGGTTAGTCAGGACCTAACGCGAACCCAAATGGGGTAGTGGATGGACAACCAGTTAATATTCTGGTACCTGCATAGCAATAAACGTGACGGAAAAGCAATGTCATTGCGTACTGACAGAATAGTACGTTGAAATCACTGTTAAGGTGATGATAGTACACCGATCCTTCGGGTGAGGTGATAATATGACGGACCTTTTTCCAAGAAAAACAAGCTATGCAGCCTGTACTGTAAACCGACACAGGTAGTTGGGATGAGGATTCTAAGGAGCTCGAGAGATTCATGGCTAAGGAACTAGGCAAATTTGACCCGTAACTTCGGGAGAAGGGTCGCCTACTTTTAGTAGGCCGCAGTGAAAAGGTCCAAGCGACTGTTTATCAAAAACACAGGACTCTGCTAAGTCGAAAGACGATGTATAGGGTCTGACACCTGCCCGGTGCTGGAAGGTTAAGTGGAGATGTTAGCATTTATTTGCAAAGCATTGAAATGAAGCCCCAGTAAACGGCGGCCGTAACTATAACGGTCCTAAGGTAGCGAAATTCCTTGTCGGGTAAGTTCCGACCTGCACGAATGGTGTAACGATTTGGACACTGTCTCAGCCATGAGCTCGGTGAAATTGTAGTAGCGGTGAAGATGCCGCTTACCCGCCACGGGACGAAAAGACCCCGTGCACCTTTACTATAGCTTCGTATTGATATTGGATAAGTAATGTGTAGGATAGGTGGGAGACTTCGATTAAGCGTCGCCAGGCGTTTATGAGTCGTTGTTGAAATACCACCCTTTGCTTCTCTGATATCTAACCCTTTTTGGGAACAGTGCGTGGTGGGTAGTTTGACTGGGGTGGTCGCCTCCAAAAGAGTAACGGAGGCTTCTAAAGGTACCCTCAACACGGTTGGTAATCGTGTGTAGAGTGCAATGGCATAAGGGTGCTTGACTGAGAGACTGACAAGTCGATCAGGTTGGAAACAAGAGCATAGTGATCCACTGGTTCCGCATGGAAGGGCCAGTGCTCAAAGGATAAAAGGTACGCCGGGGATAACAGGCTGATCTCCCCCAAGAGCTCAAATCGACGGGGGGGTTTGGCACCTCGATGTCGGCTCGTCACATCCTGGAGGTGGAGAAGCTTCCAAGGGTTGGGCTGTTCGCCCATTAAAGTGGCACGCGAGCTGGGTTCAGAACGTCGTGAGACAGTTCGGTCTCTATCTGTGGTGGGCGTTAGAAATTTGAGAGGATCTGTCTTCAGTACGAGAGGACCGAGATGGACTGACCTCTAGTGTACCGGTTGTTCCGCTAGGAGCATCGCCGGGTAGCTATGTCGGGAATGGATAAGCACTGAAAGCATCTAAGTGCGAAACCAACCTCAAGATGAGATTTCTTTTAAGGGTCGTTGGAGACTACAACGTTGATAGGTCACCAGTGTATAGGCAGTAATGTCAGAGCTAAGTGATACTAATTACCCGTAAGCTTATTGTAACACACTTTCTTGATTGTTAACTTCGATATTTTCAAATGTTTATGACCTTTTTAAAATTTTAAGGTGGTTATAGCGATAGGGCTCACCTCTTACCATACCGAACAGAGAAGTTAAGCCTATCAGCGCAGATGGTACTACGTTTAGTGGGAGAGTATGTCGCCGCCTTTATCTTATAAATCAACCCTTTTTATGAAGGGTTTTTTTATACCCTTTTTTTAAATTTATTTTATATATCATAAGATTTTAGAATGGAATTAATTGAGATAATTATTCAAACAATAATAGATTATATAATAAACAAAAAAAACTACTGGATTTATTACATAGTATTCTTATTAGGAGTAATGGGATTAATTATTTTATTAGCTTGATTTTTTAGAAAGTTTTTATTTTTTCTTTCTTAGTGGTATAGAGTATGTTAAAGTGTAATTGAATCCACTTCCAAAAGTGTTGTCATCTGTTACTTTATTGAAGCCTGGTATAAAAAGAGTATCAAAGTTATCCGGCTTTGAATGAGATAATAATTTATTTAATCTTAAACTAAGTCCTAGATAAACATTGTTAAAAGTTTCAACTTTTAGACCAGCTACTATCTCAATCCAATTTCCTGAAAGATCTGAATACTCAATTGTTTGGTATTCACTGTCAACTAAGTTCGAAAAATAGGAATCTTGATTTCTAACTGTATAGTCTATAATTTTATTAGAAAAATCTGAAGTTGCATATCGTAATCCTAGGTAAATTGAATTATCCATTCCAACCCAATTTTTGAACATATTATAATTAAACCCAATTCTAAGAAAACGTCCAGAAGAATTAAAATTTATATTTTCATCTTCAATTCTTCTATCAATCAATCCATATTCCCCTGCTAAATATAAATTTTCAGTCACCTGTAAATCACCAATAAATTCATAATTTAAATTATCTCCTTCAGAAGATGATTTGATTGGTTTAAATAAATCGATACCTAATCTTAACTTATTTATAGTCAAGAGTTTATCTTTTTTAACTAAACTATCACTTGAGTTTAATTCTGTTTGAGATACTAGCATATTAGTTGATAACCAAATGCTAATAATGAATAAATATATTTGTTTTTTCTTCATTAAAAATTGAATCTTTTTCAACTGTAATTTCTCTTATCCATCCAGTTGATTTTATGATTTCTGTTTGATTATTAATTAAAAAGTTTGATATATATCCACATGATCTGTTAAGATACTGATGTATAGATTGATGATAAATTGTCAAAGTATCTAGGGTTTCTTTATTATTAAATAAAAACTGAGTTTTATTTGAGTTTACCTTAAGAGGAAGTTTTATTGACCCTCCAGAAAACTCTTCATGAATTATTGAATCGCTTTCAATAGATTTAACATTAATCAATGTAATGCCAGTTGGATTTTTAGTTTCATTATCTAAAAAACCAATTGTTATTCGATTAGTGTTCTCTGATCCTTCAATACATATATCATCCTTTTCGCAGCTTATTATAAATAATGATATTAATAGAAAATGATGACCTCTTATCATGAGTTTAAATATCTTCAAAATTACTATATTTATAATAAAACTAAACACTTATATTTTGCAAACAAAAACCACTAAAGATTTAGCCCAATTTCACCTTGATTTAGAGAAAAAGTTTGGTGCACATGACTACCATCCGCTCCCTGTTGTATTAGAAAAAGGAGAAGGAGTTTTTATGTGGGATGTTAATGGAAAAAAATATTATGATTTCTTATCTGCTTATTCTGCGGTTAATCAAGGTCACTGTCATCCAAAGCTTGTAAATTTAATTAAGAATCAAGCAGAGACACTTACATTAACGTCTCGTGCATTTCACAATAATAAACTTGGAGAATATATGGAGTATGCTACAAATTTATTTGGTTTTGATCAACTTCTTCCAATGAATACTGGTGCAGAAGGTGTTGAGACTTCAATTAAACTTTCAAGAAAATGGGGATATTTAAAGAAAAATGTAGAAGAAAATAAAGCAAAAATTGTTGTGTGTAATAATAATTTTCACGGTAGAACAACAACAGTTATTTCTTTCTCTACAGATCCAGGTTCAAAGGATTTCTTTGGTCCTCACACTCCTGGTTTTATTCATATTCCTCATGGAGATGTAGATTCTTTAGAAGAAGAATTCAAAAAGGATAAAAATATTGTTTCATTTTTAGTTGAACCTATTCAAGGAGAAGCAGGCGTCAATGTCCCTGATTCAAATTATTTAAAAGATGTTAGAGCTTTGTGTACTAAATACAATGTCTTAATGATTGCTGATGAAATTCAGACAGGACTTGGAAGGACTGGCTCTTTACTAGCTTCTTGTGGTAATTGTGATTGTAGTAACTCATGTGAGCAAAAATCATCATATGTAAGACCGGACATTCTAATTCTTGCAAAAGCACTAAGTGGTGGAACTTATCCTATTTCAGCTGTTTTATGTGATTCTGAAATAATGGAAGTCATCCAGCCAGGACAACATGGAAGTACTTTTGGTGGAAATCCCTTTGCTGCAAGTATTGCAAAAAAGGCTTTAGAAATAATTATTGAGGAAAATTTATCTCAGAATGCAAGAAAGCTTGGAGAGATATTTAGAGCAGAGATTAATAAATTTATAGAGACTAGTAACATTGTTAATTTAGTCAGAGGTAAGGGCCTTTTAAACGCAATAGTTATAAACGATTCACCAGATAGTAAAACTGCATGGAATATATGCTTACGCTTAAGAGACAATGGTTTATTAGCAAAGCCAACACAGGGTAATGTGATAAGATTTGCTCCACCTCTTGTAATGACAGAAGATCAGCTCTACGACTGTATAAGAATTATCACTTCTACGATTAATGAATTTGAAACAAAGTAAATGAAAGTATATTTTGATAATGCTGCAACTACTAAAGTCAGAGATGAAGTTATTGATGAAATTTCTTCAGTTTTAAAGAATTGTTTTGGAAACCCTTCTTCTACTCACTCTTTTGGAAGATCTGCGAAGTCTTACATAGAAACTTCAAGAAAATCTATTGCAAAAATTTTAAACTGTGAGCCTGGAGAAATTATATTTAACTCTGGAGGTACTGAGTCTGATAATTCAATTTTAAAGTGTGCTGTCAAAGACTTAGGGGTAAAACATATTATCTCCTCAAAGATTGAACATCATGCAATTACACATACTTTAGAAGAGCTTGAGACTCAAGATGTCTCAATTCATTATGTTAAACTAAAAAGTAATGGTCAAGTTGATTTTAAAAATTTAGAAGAGCTGTTGACTTCGATTAAAGAACCGAAGTTAGTCACCCTAATGTACATAAATAATGAGATTGGAAATATTTTAGATATAAAGAGTGTTTCTGAATTATGTCAAAAGTATAATTCATTTTTTCATTCAGATGCAGTTCAAGCTGTTGGGCATTATCAGATTGACTTAAAATCCTTAAAAATTGATTTTCTCTCATCGGCAGGGCATAAATTTCATGGTCCAAAAGGTGTTGGATTCACATACATTAATAAATCAACTAAAATTAAATCTTTCATTTGTGGAGGTCCTCAAGAAAGAGGTTTAAGAGCTGGTACAGAGTCTGTTCATAATATAGTTGGAATGACTAAAGCACTCGAGATTGCTAATAAAAACATGGATAAAGAAACTAATTATGTTAGCACAATAAAAAAGTATATGATTGAAAATTTGATTGGTTTATTCCCAAATATTCATTTTAACGGAGAATCTGGAGATATGACTAATAGCACCTACACTGTTTTAAATGTATGTTTTCCTATTTCTAATGATAAAGCAGCTATGCTTGACTTTCAACTAGATCTTAAAGGAATTGCTTGTTCTAAAGGGAGTGCATGTCAATCAGGAAGTTCTGAAGGTTCTCACGTATTAAGCGAAATACAGGATGATTCTCATAAAATTTTTCCATCCGTAAGATTTTCTTTTTCACATAATAATAAAAAAGAAGAAGTTGACTATTTAATTGAAACCCTTAAAGAATTTATTAGTTCTTAATTAATAATATATTTTAGATTTATAAACCCCTTTATTTCCAACACCATCTTCATATTTAATTATTAATTCATTTTCACCATTTTCAATTACTCCATCTGATAAATTATGAAATATTAAGTTGGATTTTGGCTCATATTCAAACAATGCCCAATTTCCATTAAAATAACTAGAATAACTTTTAATTCCTGAAAGTTCATCTTTAAGCCTTAACCTTAAGCTTCTTTTTCCTTTAATATTTGAATTGCTTTTAAAATTAATTGGTATGATTTCGGGTTTTAAAGTGTCTCTTGAAATGATATACTTTCCTAATGAAGAAGTATTAGTATATATAAATGAATCATTTTTCTTTGAGCTTAAATAACTTATCCTCTCATTAATTATTTTACCTATAAATGACTGTCTTAATCGCATGGTATCAGTTATCTTATGAGGTAATTTTACTCTTACAGAAGATCTAAATGGATCTTTTTCTTTACCTAAATCAAGTGTATCGGAATTGTAAGAAATATTTAATAATAAATCATCATAGAAAGTGTTTTTGTCAATTTCAATTATTGATGAATTTTTGTTTAGAGTATAATCTTGATTAGTTAAGATTTCTATCCCTTGATAAGAAGTTTCAGTAGATTTAGTATCTACACTTTTTAATCTAAATTTTATATATGAAGAGTTTTGATTCCAGTCTGAAATTTTTATAATAACAGAGTTGTCTTTATAATTATCTGAATTTATAATTCCATTAAAAGAATTTTTTTTGAGAAAAGATAGATTAGAATTACGAGGGGTATATATTTTTAAAACCTTTTTATTTCTCTCAATTAGAGATTGATAATCATACATTATTTTTTTAAAGTGATTCTCACTAAATTTAATTTTATTCATTTGATATGAATAACTTAATATTGAATCGATAAAAAGTTCAACTTTATATATTCCATTCTGATTATATAAATTCTTATACTGTATATCATATATATCAAGCCCAATACCAATTTTACCATTATATCCAATTATATCAGATATGTATGTGGAGTCATTAAGCTTGCTTATTTTTTTTCTAACAGGAAGTTTTTTTACTAAGCTGTTATCCTCATTGATTATGTACAAACCTCTTATTATTGGTCTTTCTTGATCAACATATTTATAATTAAACATTAATGGATTTATGGCATCCTGATTTTTAGTTTCTCTTATTTCAAAATGAAGATGAGGACCAAAAGATCTACCTGTATTTCCAGAATATCCTATTAAACTTCCTTTGCTAATTATGAATTCATTTTTTTTTGGAAATTTTTTTATTGAATTTTTTTTTGATTTATAAAGTTCAGACTTTATATAATTATTTAGCTCAGGACTAAAGTTTCTTAAATGAGCATAAACTGAAGTATATCCATTTGGGTGATCTATGTATATGACTTTTCCATATCCATAATTATTAACTTCTATTCTTGAAACAAATCCATCTTCAATACTAAAAACCTTTTGTCCCTGTACTCCTCTGCTTTTAAAATCTATTCCAGTATGGAACCTTGATCTAAACTCTCCAAATGTCCCAGAAAGATCAAAGGGGGCATCAATTGGAGAATGGAAGTTAATTTCTTGGGAAATAAGAAAATTTATATTGAATATAAATAGTATTGTAAAAAGAATTCGTAGAAAAAATCTCATTTCACATCAAATTTAACTTAAGATTTTTATAAATTGAAATCAATAAAATAATTTTTTAGTTATATGCTTTTAAATCATGTAAATTCTTTAAAAGAAAAAATTGATCTTCTCTTAAATAAAGTAGATGAGCTTAAAGTTATCAATGATTCTCTTAAAACAAAAAATGACTATTTAATTAATGTAAATAAAGATCTTGAAGCTAAGATTAAGGTTATTCAAGCAAAAGAAAAACAACTTAAGCTTGTATCAGCGATAACTGAGGATAACACTGACAAGCAATACTTTAAAAATAAAATTGATTATTTAATCAAAGAAATAGATTATTGCATTGATAGAATATCAATATAGCTAATATGGAAGATAATATTAAAATAAAATTAAGTATAGGTGATAGACTCTATCCTCTTACAATTCAAAGATCTCAAGAGTTTTACTTTCGTGAAGCTTCTAAAATAATTGAAAAGACAATTAAAAATCTTGAAGAAAATTATTCTGTAAGGGATAAACAAGATTTACTAGCAATGTGTTGTATTCAATTTGCTGCTAAAAATCTTCAAAATAAATCTAAATTAAGCGATTCAGATACAGAAGTAGAGAAAACTATTTTAAAAATCATAGATGATATTGATAAATCCATTTTAACTTCTTAAATTTACTTGAACCTGTATTAGTGATTTTTGGTAAACTCAACGAGTATTAATTAAGAAAGGTGAGTTTAAATGCTAAAGCAAGCTATCTTTGAATAGATCCTTGAATGTTTAATTAGCCTTAATCCTGTTTATTAGGAGTTTATGCAATACTCACTTTAATACAGGTTTTTTTTCAACTCTTTACACTTTAGTCATAAAACTCTATCTCCATCCTGTCCATCAGTTTGGTGTCCACCCTTAATAGGATCATCAACTTTATTTAATGCCCATACCAAAGCAATAACCCAAAAAACAATTGTTGCTCCAAAAATGTTCATCAATAAAATTATCCATCTATTACGGTGAGACCTTTTAAAGGCAATGATGGTTGGCAGAAAATAAATAGCTAATACAATAAGACCTAACAAAGAAAAAAACAACAAGACGACTCCATCTGAACTCTCAGCTAATAGGTTAATATTCATTTTCTAATTTAGTTATATTTTTTGGAGATTAATGGTTTTTAAATCTCTTTTATTTCTTTCTTTAACTATGTGAGAAGGTTCCCATCTTCATCCCATTCTGCAAGATCGTTCCTTTTCGTTTGATCAACACATCTAGAAATCCATTCTTCATCGTAAGAAACTGAATAATCTTTCAAGATTTCATCTGGTACCCCATCCCATATATTAGGAGTATTCCCTTTATATTCAAGATCTTTAATTCCAATTTCAGATGTAAAATATCCAGTTATTATCATTCCTCTATACACAGCAAATAACCTGATAGCTTCTTGAAGATTATCATCAGTATTATCATTAAAGGCAATATCATCAAAAACAGACTGAATTTGAATGTCTGTGCATTCAAGTAATTTTGATCCAAATCTAACTTCGCATATTTGATCAAAGACAATTAAGCCTCTTCTAAGTACTTTTTCACCATATTCATTATGAGCTGGTGTACTAAAATCTTTTGCTATGATTTCAAATAGTTCAACAACACCGGCATCTTTAATATTTCCATTTTCATTTGGTGGTAGTACTATATTGGCAATTTTATCTATAGTTTTAAGTTCATAGTCATTAAAAAACTTTCCCTTAAGCATTTTATAATCCCATTCCAACTCCTCAGGAGTTCTTCCATATTTATATTTCCAAACTTGATCTAATATTAATTTATCTTCATCAGTTATACAACTGTTAAATGTCATTGTTGCACCAAGAGATCCAAGTACTAGGGTTTTTAAGCTATCTCTTCTTTTCATCAGATATTTTGTTTCTTTAATTCTTTAATTATATGTTCAGAAGTTCTCCATGATAATGCCATTATAGTCCAAGTTGGATTTTTATCAGCCTGAGAAACAAATGGTGCAGCATCCACTATATATACATTGTCTACATCATGGAGTCTTTCATATTTATTTACAACAGAATTCTTTGAATCATTACCCATCCTTGTAGTTCCTACTTCATGGATAATTTCTCCAGGAGCAGATATCCCATAATTATCTTTTTTAGTTGGTTTTGAGCCTAATGGAATTCCCCCCATATTATGTGCAATCTCCTCAAATGTATCATGCATGTGTTTTACTTGTTTAAATTCATTATCTGACCATTTGTACCTAAACCTTAATACTGGAATTCCATATTTATCTTTAGCATCAGGATCAATCTCACAATAATTTTCTTTTAGTGGTATAGCCTCGCCTCTACCTGAAAGAGATATTGTTGACCCATAGTACTTTTTAACATCGTCTCTTAATGAGTCACCATAACCTCCAGCTCTTAGTCCAAAAAATTTATTAAACTCATTTGGGTTAAATCCAAATCCATATTCTGGCATTTTAAAACTCCTTCCAATCTCTATATGATATCCTCTAGGGAAATCAAGTTTTTTATTATCAAGCCACCATGGAGAATAAACATGCATCCCTCCAACACCATCTTCATTATAGGTTTTTCTATTTATCAATTCTGGAATAAAAACGCCTCTTCCAGCTCCAGTGGAATCATGAAGATATTTCCCTATTAAATTACTGCTATTTCCTAATCCATTTGGATGAGCCTTACTTTTAGAATTAAGTAAAATTCTAGCTGTACTACATGCAGATGCAGCTAAAACTACAATTTTACCTTTTATAGTATAATCTTTTCCATTCTCTTTATTAATAAATGATACTCCAGTTGCACGGCCATTTTTATCAGTTAATACCTCATTAACCATTGAATTAACATATAAGTCAACCATTCCTCCTTTTAAAGACGGAATTACTAGACACGAGCTAGATGAAAAATCGCCATATACTGAACAGGATCGATCACATTGACCACAATAAAAACAAATACCTCTATCATTATTTATCCTTTTTGTAAGTATAGATAGTCTAGAAGGAATTACTTTGACACCAGATTTTTTAGCACCATTTATATAAAAAAGTTCATGTAAACGAGGTTTTGGTGGTGGCAAGAAAAAACCATCAGGATCATTAAACATATTTTCTTTTGTTCCAAATACACCAATTAATTTATCTAGTTTGTCATAATATGGTTTAATATCTTCATATGAAATTGGCCAATTCTCTCCAAGTCCATCATAATCTTTGCTTTTAAAATCTTTAGGTCCAAATCGTAGAGAGATTCTCCCCCAGTGGTTTGTTCTTCCACCTAACATCCTAGATCTCCACCATCTAAAATTTGAATCTTCAACAGAAGAATATGGTTCGCCATCCAAAGACCAGTCTCCATATGACATGTGAAAGTCTCCAAATGCTCTATTAGTTCCAGCTCCTCTTCTAGGTGATTCCCATGGCCATTTTAATTGAGTTTGTTGATCTGGGCTAGCAGGATCAAAATATGGTCCAGATTCAACTAAAGCTACTTTTACACCAGCTTCACTTAATATTTTGGTAGCCATTCCTCCACCGGCTCCTGAACCTACAACAATTACGTCATATTCTTTTTTACTCTTAAGTATTTCCATAAACCAAAGTGAATTTATTAAAAACTTTTAAATATTAACTTACTTAGCAATAAACTTTTCTTATATTAAATATCAAGCATTAAATATCAATAAAATTATCTTTAGTTTAAAATTTAAAATACTGCATTTTTACTGCTTATTTAAATCATGACAATAGAAATCTGCGCCACATCTATTAAGTCAATTATAAATGCTCAAAATGCAGGAGCAGATAGAATTGAGTTATGTGAAAAATATTTAATTGGTGGTGTTACTCCATCTATTGATTTTACTCTTGAATCAATAAAAAAATCAAGAATTCCAATTAATATCCTTATTAGACCTAGAGGTGGTAATTTTAATTTTATGGATCAAGAATATGAAAGTATGATTGAATCAATTTATAATTTTAAAAATTACAACATAAACGGATTTGTTATTGGCTTTCTTAATGAAGATGAAAAAATTGACTCTAATAGATTGATTGAATTTAGAAAAATTACAAAAGGTTATGAATTAACATTTCACAGAGCTTTTGACCATCTTATTAATCAAGATGAATCATTAGAATTATTAATTGAAAATAAATTTGATAGAATTCTTTGTTCAGGTGGTATTATTAATTCAGAGAAAGGATTTGAAAGGCTTAAATACCTTAAGAAAATATCTAAGGATAGAATTTCAATAATGCCTGGTGGGGGTATAAATTTGAAAAATTTTAATCTATTTAAAAACTCAAATTTTAATGAAATTCATCTTTCTGCAATTGATAAAAATATTTCACTTGATTCTAATTTTAATATTATTAGAGAAATTGTAGAGAAGAGTAAATAATAAAATATTATTTTTGAAAAAAATAAATATGACTTTTGATATTGATGTTATAAAGAGTGTCTATTCAGGGATGTCCTTGAAGGTTGAAAATGCAAGGAAGATTATTGGAAGACCTCTAACTCTGGCTGAAAAAATATTATATTCTCATTTATGGGATGGATCCTCCAATACTATATTTAAAAGAGGCGAAGATTATGTTGATTTCGGACCAGACAGGGTTACTTGTCAAGATGCTACTGCTCAAATGGCACTTCTTCAATTTATGCAAGCTGGTAAAGATAAGGTAGCTGTACCTACTACAGTTCATTGTGATCATCTAATATTAGCTCAATCAGGTGCTCAACAGGATCTTAAAAACGCAAATAAAGTTAGTTCTGAAGTGTTTAATTTCCTTGAGTCTGTTTCAAGAAAATATGGAATTGGATTTTGGAAGCCAGGTGCAGGAATTATTCACCAAGTAATTCTTGAAAATTATGCATTTCCAGGAGGAATGATGATAGGTACTGATTCTCACACTGTTAATGCTGGTGGGTTAGGTATGGTTGCAATTGGAGTAGGAGGTGCAGATGCTGTTGATGTAATGGCTGGAATGCCTTGGGAATTAAAATTTCCTAAGTTAATAGGGATTAAATTGACCGGAAAGTTAAATGGTTGGGCCTCAGCTAAAGATGTTATTTTAAAAGTGGCAGGCATACTTACTGTTAAAGGTGGTACTGGACATATTTTAGAATATTTTGGTGATGGTGCCGAATCACTTTCTTGTACTGGAAAAGGTACTATTTGTAATATGGGAGCTGAAGTAGGTGCTACAACTTCAATTTTTGCTTACGATAAATCAATGGAAAGGTATTTAAATTCTACTGAGAGAAAAGATATTGTAGAAGCAGCTTCTTCAGTTAAGAATGATCTTAGGGCTGATCAAGATGTTTATGATAACCCTGATTTATATTTTGATGAAATAATTGAAATTGATTTGAATACTCTTACACCTCACATCAATGGACCTTTCACTCCAGATCTAGCTACACCAGTTGATGAAATGAAAAACAAAGCTAAAGCTGAAGGTTGGCCTACTGAAATAAAATGGGGTTTAATTGGTTCATGTACAAATTCTTCTTATGAAGATTTATCTAGAGCAGCATCTATAGCTAGACAAGCCTTAGAAAAAAATATTAAAACAAAATCTCAGCTAGGAATTAATCCTGGCTCAGAACAAGTTAGATATACTGCTGAAAGAGATGGGATAATTGAGGTATTTGAGAAATTAGAATCTAAGATTTTTACTAATGCTTGTGGGCCATGTATAGGTCAATGGTATAGACCAGGAGAAGACAACACTAAAAAGAATTCTATTATTCATTCATTTAACAGAAACTTTTCTAAAAGAAATGATGGAAATCCAAATACTCATGCGTTTGTTACTTCACCTGAAATGGTAATGGCAGTTGCTCTTTCTGGTAATCTTGATTTTAACCCTCTTACTGATAAGCTAACTTCAGAAGATGGACAACAAGTATTTCTTGATCCACCAATAGGAGATGAATTGCCTTCTAATGGTTTTGCATACGAGGATAATGGTTATGTTGAACCACCACTAGATGGATCTAATATTGAAATAAATATCAATCCAGAATCAAAAAGACTTCAAGTTCTTGAACCTTTTAGCCCTTGGAATGGTGAAAATATTAATAATGCAAGACTTTTAATAAAAGCACACGGTAAATGTACTACAGATCATATTTCAATGGCAGGACCTTGGTTGAGGTTTAGAGGTCATCTAGATAATATCTCTGATAACTGCTTGATAGGTGCTGTTAACCATTTTAATATGGAGACTAATTCTGTAAAGAACTTAATAACAGGTGAATATGGTCCAGTTCCAGAAACTCAAAGATTTTATAAAAAAAATCAAGTAGCTACAATCGTTGTAGGAGATCATAACTATGGAGAGGGGTCTTCAAGAGAACATGCTGCAATGGAGCCAAGACATTTAGGGATTAAAGCTGTGATTGTTAAGTCATTTGCAAGAATTCATGAAACAAATCTTAAGAAGCAAGGAATGTTAGCATTTACCTTTGACCAAGAAGATGATTATAATAAAATACTTGAAGATGATGTCTTTAATTTTATTGATTTAAAAACTTTTTCACCTGGCAATAAGTTGTCTCTTGAAATTATTCATTCTGATAATTCTAAAGAAATAATTAAATTGAATCATACTTTTAATTCTCAACAAATTGAATGGTATAAAAATGGTTCAGCATTAAACTTAATTAAGTCTAATAAAGGATGATTAAAGATCTTAAATACCTAATGGCATACTCTATTGCAATCATTGCATTTATTGGTATTTTAGCGGGAGGGCCCCTTGTCTATTTAACTGTTGTTTATACTTTTATTTTTATTCCGATATTAGAATCAAATACAAAGGAATATAAAAACGAGTATTCAGATGATGAGAAGAAAAATAGAAATCTAGATCCATTCTTTGATTTTTTACTTTATCTAAATATTCCTATAGTTTTCGGAATATTTTTTGTTTCTCTAAACACATTACTTTATACAAACTCTGTTTATGAAATTATAGGTATAATTATATCAGCTAGTATTGTTATGGCTACTAATGGAATTAATGTTGCACACGAGCTTGGTCATAGAAAATCTTTATTTAGCAGAACTTGCTCTAAGTTACTCTATCTCCCTTGTCAGTATATGCATTTTTTTATTGAGCATAATTATGGTCACCATATTAATGTTGCTACACCTGATGATCCTGCTACTGCAAAATATAAGCAGAATTTATATAGTTTTTGGATTAGTTCAGTAACTAAAACATATATAAGTGCTTGGAGAATCCAGTTAAAACTTTTAAGAGTTTCTAAACTAAGTTTTTTTTCTCTTAGAAATGATATGATATTTTATACTTTATTTCAAATTTCATTTTTAATTTTTATATATCTTAACTATGGTCTAATTATTACTATTTATTCAGTACTCATGTCTATTGGTTCATTTCTATTTCTAGAGACGATCAATTACGTAGAACATTATGGGCTATTGCGCAAAATTAAATCGAATGGAAAATATGAAAGAGTTAAACCACACCATTCGTGGAATTCAAATCATACTATCGGAAGAATAACTCTTTACGAGCTTACAAGGCATAGTGATCATCATTTCATATCATCAAAAAAATATCAGGTTTTAGAATCTATAGATGACAGTCCTCAGCTACCATATGGTTACCCTACTTCAATTTTAATTTCGTTCTTTCCACCTTTATGGTTTAGGATAATGAATCCACTAGTAGAGCATCACATGGATTATACAAATTAATAAAAAAAGCAATTTATTTTTTAGTTATACCAACTACAATCAATATAATTAATCCCTTCAAATTTTTTATCGAAAAATCTATTTTTAGATTTTATAAATCCATTATATGTATTTGCAAAAGGAGAAGAAGGGTGCATTATATCATCTGGATTAGTACTGTGCGCATAACGAAGAACATCATGTCCAAATTCATGGTACATTAAGCCTAGTTTCTGCCATATATTAATATCATTCCAATACCTAAAAGCAATTCCAACTCTCACAACTTCATCATTACATGAACTTGCAGCATATGCTCCATAATCAAGAACTTCACCAGATGCAGTTAATGCGGCAGATTCATATTCATAATACATATTTACAATAGAATTTAGATTATCATAATCAGGATTGTTTCTCATTGAGCATTTTGCATCAGCAACAAATATATCCCAAAATGCATATAAATCATCAGAGTCAAAGTTTGGATCAGTTACTCTATCATAATCAATACAGCTAAACAAAACATCTTCAGGAATTTCCTCATATACTAAAGAATTTTTAGCACATGATATTACTAATAAAAAAATAAGATAGATTATTCCCCTGGGCATGAAATATATTTAATACCAGTAAATGATCTTTTAAACAGTCTGTCTTTGGCTTCAATAAAATCATTTACATTAATATCGCTTCGTGTACTAGAGGGGTACATGATATCAGCAGGGTTTGTGCTGTGCTCATATTTATAGACATCATGACCAAATTCATGATACATAATCCAAAGTCTTTGTAGTAAGTTTTTTTCTGTCCATTCATTGTATAATACACCAACGTTAACTCTATTATCATTACAATAACCTGAGAATGTAGAATATGCTATGTGATCAGGAGTAACACCAGCAGATATTTGCGCAGCAGATCTATATTCAAAAAAGATATTAAGAGATGGATTTCTTTCAGAGTAATCTGGACCTCCTCTAGAACATTTTACATCCTCTACAAATTTCGTCCAATATTGCATTAGATCATCTTGATTTGTATTTTTTGGATCTAGAAGATCATCATAACTTACACAACTGTAAATTTGTTCAAATTCGTCAACAATCTCTACAGTTGGTGTTTCAGCATCTTTAGAACATGCAGTTACTATAAGAGATATAAATAAGGATGATAAAATAAATCTTTTCATATTACTAAAATTTGTAGCGAGAGAGAGATTTGAACTCTCGACCTCCGGGTTATGAATCCGACGCTCTCACCAGCTGAGCTACCTCGCCAAATTAATAAATGCAAATATATAAAACAAATCTCAAGAAAGTATTGCTAAAAATCCGTTTATTGATGTATATACTAACTTTTTTTAATATATTGGAAACTATATGAGCAAGAAAAAAGAATTTGTAATTGAATATGATTTTCAATCTTCTCCGCAGTTATTATTTCAATATCTATCTACTCCTTCAGGTTTATCCGAATGGTTTTCAGATGATGTAAACTTTAGAGGTGAAAAATATACTTTTTTCTGGAATGACTCGGAGGAATATGCAAGAGTTTTATCAAAAAAGATAAATGAGAAAATTAGATTTCAATGGATTAATGGTGAACCAGATGAAGAAGAATATTTCTTTGAATTTAAAATTCAAATGGATGAAATCACCAAAGATGTCTCTCTTACAGTTACTGATTATTCAGATGAAGATGAATTAGAGGAAGCAAAACTTTTATGGAATAGTTTGATTGCAGATCTTAAACAAGTATTAGGTTCAACTTAATTTAAAGTGATATCATCAGGCGAATTAGACCATATTCTATATTTTTTTCCTAATTTTTTAATCGTATTATTCCAGCTATTTTTTTCTTTTAAGTCAAATACATTTTCAAATTGATCTTCTAAAACTATCCAACTATTATTATCTATTTCATCATCCAATTGATTAGTATCCCAACCAGAATAACCTTGAAAAAGAATCACATCTTGCTCATCAATTAATCCATCTTCAATTTGATTAAAAAGATATTCGAGGTTATTACCCCAGTATAAATTATTATCAATTTTAATGCTTTCTAAATGATCACTTTTACTTTTTAATAAATAATAATGATTATGAGAGACTGGACCACCATAATAGACATCTATCTTAACTTTTTTTGCTGATCTAATATCTTTTGTTATAAAAAGATCAGAATGTCTATTTAGAATGAAACCAGTCAAGCCATCTTCTGTCTCATCAACAATTAATATTATTGATTTATAGAAAATCATATCGCTTAAAAGGTTTGGAGAAGATATTAGAATTTTTCCTTTCATGGTAAAAAAAAAGAGCTTCCTAATAGAAGCTCTTTATGACATTTTTTAAATGAATTTAAAACTTAGTTATTTACTGTACTTGAAAGTTCAGCTCCAGCTTTAAATTTTACAACTTTTTTAGCAGGGATTTTAATAGTTGCACCAGTTTGAGGATTTCTTCCATCTCTTGCAGCTCTTTGAGAAACTGACCAAGATCCGAATCCAACTAGTGATACTCTACCACCACCTTTTAAAGTTGAACTAACACTCCCTAGAAAAGATTCTAGAGCCATTTTCGCTGATGCTTTTGATATGCCAGCGTTACCTGCCATTGCATCAATTAATTCTGATTTGTTCATATCACTTAATTTTAATGTTTAAACAAAAATATGTGTTATTATGAAAGTCCCACGATTTAAAGGCCTAAAAGTCAATTTTTGTTAATAAATAGGGGTGTTTTGTTGATAATCCAGCTGTTTTTCCTAGTAAACATGGGAATTTTCATCAAATTTCAACCCATTTATCAACTCTTTTGCGGTCATTTCTCTTTTACTTTCCAATTGAATTATGACACAATTTGTAATTCCACTATCATTATATATTAGTAATTCACCATTTTCAATAACTATTTTACCCCTTATATTATTTTTTGATGATTGACTTTTTTTCCCTACAGCCTTTAAAATTTTCATTCTAATTTCATTATGACCATTTTTCATAATTGTCCAAGCTCCTGGTTTTGGAGATAATCCTCTAATTTGACTAACTATTTTACTTACTGATTCACCCCAGTCAATTCTAGTATTTTCTGAATTTAATTTTGGAGCTAGCATTATTTTATTTTCTAAATTCTGTTTAATAGGTTTAATGGTCTCATTAAAAACCCCTTCTATAGTTTTAACTAGAAGCTCTGCACCAACTTTAGACAGTTTATTATATAATGACCCAAAGTCATCTTCATCGTTTATCATTACATCTTTCTGAAGTAAAATATCTCCTTGATCTATTTTATCATTAATAAAAAATGTGGTAACCCCTGTTTTAATCTCATTATTTATTAAGCACCAATTTATTGGCGCAGCACCTCTATAATTTGGCAAAAGAGATGCATGAAGATTAATTGTTCCATATTTAGGTATAGTGAAAATTTCTTGAGCTAATTTTCTGAAAGCTACTACTATAATTAAATCAGGTTTTAAGTCTTCAATTTGAGCAATGAATTTTTCATCTGTTAAACTTGAGGGCTGAAGAATCTTAATATTATTTTTTAGCGCGCATTTCTTTACGGTACTCTCCTTCAGCTTTTGCCCCCTTCCTGATTTTCTATCAGGTGTGCTTACAACATATTCAACATTATACTTAGAACAGATAGCTTCTAATGAAGTTACCGCAAAATCAGGCGTTCCAAAAAATATTATTTTATAATCTTGTTTCATGAGTTGTTTAAAATAAATTTAACTCTTTCTTTTATGCTAATATTAGGGACTTTAATAATTTTAATACCTGACTCCATGTATATATCATCTATAAAAGGACTGATTTTTTCTGCATCACTAAATTCCTCTATTCTGTCTTCATCTTTTTTATAAATTTCTTTCCATGGTTGAAAAATAAAAATCAGATCATATTTATAATTACTAGGTAAATTATCCCAATAACTTGAAGAATTATCAATTGATCTTAAATATGCTGTAATTTCATGAATTCCCCTGTCATAGAATGCAAGATTTTCTTTACAGTTCAAAGTATCTGCAATTTTATAGTCATGATGCCTTCTTTTAAAAATCTCTTCACTTATCTTAATAGGATCTGATTTAAACTCTGATCCTCTTTGTTTATAGTCAGAAAGTATATCTCTAGCTGCTTCCTTAAAACAATGAAATTTGAGTTTTGTAAGTTCATATATTACACTAGTCTTTCCTGTACTAGGTCCTCCAGCTAAAACAATTCTTTTATTTATTTTTTCTTGTATCATTTCTCCAAAAAGGTTTAGTTATATTTGTAGAAATTTTTACAAAAATAATTCCCTTGTCTAATAAAAATACTAAATCTGAAGATTTTTATTTAAGATTTGAAGAACAGTTGTTAGAATCTCAGGATTGGCCTGGCATGTACATGTATAAATTTATTGTTAAGGATGGGAGTGATGAGATAAACCAATTGAAGAAAATTTTAGATAATTATAATGGAAATTCATCTTTTAAGTCATCTTCAACCAATAAGTTTATAAGTGTAACGTTTGAACACTTTGCATCTTCGCCAGCAGATGTGATTAAAGTATATAAAGAGGTTAGTGTTATAGATGATATAATTAGCCTTTAAATGGTAATTAATTTATTAAATTGCGAAATATGAATTCATTAGAATACAATACAGAAAGAACCAAATTGATAATTCCAGAATATGGAAGACATGTTCATCAAATGATTGATCAAGCTGTAGCTTTAAAGGATAAAGATGAAAGAAATAAAATGGCTAAAGCAATTATTGGTGTGATGGGAAATCTAAACCCTCATTTGAGAGATGTTCCTGATTTTCAACACAAACTTTGGGCTCAACTCTTTATAATGTCAAATTTTGAACTAGATGCAGATAGTCCTTTTGAAAAGCCTTCAAAAGAACTCTATATAAATGGTAAACCAAATAAACTAGAATACCCTCAGAGCTATCCAAAATATAGGTTTTACGGAAATAATATTAAGAAAATGATTGATATTGCAATGGGGTGGGAAGAAGGTGAATTAAAAGATAAGCTTATTGCCAATATAGCTAATCATATGAAAAAATGCTTTTTAAACTGGAACAAGGATTCTGTTGATGATAAGGTAATTTTTGATCATCTAGCAGATTTATCTAATGGAACATTAAAAGTTCCTGAATCTAAGCTACCCTTGACAGACTCTAGTGAATTTCTTAAGAATATGGTTAAGACAAACAATAATTATAAGTCAAATAATAAAAACAGAAAAAAGCCTAAAAGAAGATATTAATGTCCAGTCTGAGAGTTAGAGGAGGTATTAAATTGTCTGGTGAAATCAGACCACAAGGTGCTAAAAATGAAGCACTTCAGGTGATTTGTGCAACTTTGTTATCAGAAAGTGATATCACAATTTCTAATATTCCAGATATAATTGATGTAAATAAACTTATAGAGATACTTAGAAATCTAGGTGTTAAAATAACAGAGCTAGAAAAAGGTAAATACTGTTTTAATGCAAAAAATATTAATCTTGAATATCTAAATAATGGAAATTTTTTAGATGATGCTAAATCATTAAGAGGTTCCATAATGTTGGTAGGACCTCTTCTATCAAGATTTGGATCTGCCTCAATACCTAGGCCAGGTGGAGATAAAATTGGAAGAAGAAGATTAGACACACACTTTATTAACCTTGAAAAACTTGGTGCAAAACTTGAATATAATTCTAATAATAGGACATATTCAATCATTTCTAAAGATCCCCTTAAGGGAACAAGTATTTTGCTTGATGAGGCATCTGTAACAGGAACTGCAAATATAATTATGGCAGCTGTTTTAGCAAATGGACTTACATCTATTTATAATGCTGCTTGTGAACCTTATATTCAACAATTATGTTTACTCTTAAATAAAATGGGCGCCAAAATTTCTGGTATTGGCTCAAATCTTTTAAGTATTGATGGTGTTGATAAACTAGATGGTGCTACTCACCAAATATTACCTGATATGATAGAGATAGGTAGTTGGATAGGTTTAGCAGCAATGACTCAAAGTGAGCTTAGAATTAAAGATGTTTCATGGGAAAACTTAGGACAAATACCTGATGTTTTTAGAAAGCTAGGGATTACTTTAAACAAAGAGGATGATGATATTCTTATTCCAGCTCATATAAATGGATATTCTATATCTAATTTTATTGATGGTTCTATTTTAACTGTTTCAGACGCTCCTTGGCCAGGTTTTAGTCCAGATTTAATCTCTATTATACTTGTAACAGCTACTCAAGCTAATGGAAGCACATTAATTCATCAAAAAATGTTTGAAAGCAGACTGTTTTTTGTTGATAAACTAATTGATATGGGAGCCAAAATAATCCTATGTGACCCCCATAGAGCTTCTGTTATTGGCCATAATTTTAAGTCTTCATTAAAACCAACTGTTATGACCTCTCCTGATATTAGGGCCGGTATAGCTCTTCTTATTGCTGCTCTTTCGGCCTCTGGTGAAAGTATAATTCAAAATGTTGAACAAATAGATCGTGGTTATGAGAATATAGTGGAAAGATTAAAATCTATAGGAGCTGATATTGACAGAATCTAGAGTTATCTCTTAGAGATTTTATTATTAGATATATTTCGTTGCATATTACACTTAAATCTATCTATACTGTTTTCTCTTAATTTAGAATGTTTTGTTTTTCTGCCACTAACTCTCTCTCTCCACAGTTTAAAACTACTTTTTTTGAGATTATTTCTCATTAAACTTATTAATTCCTTTTCATTAATTTCAAACTGATTAAATATTGCTTCAAAGGGAGTTCTGTCTTCCCATGCCATTTCAATTATCCTATCAATTTCAATTAGACTTTTATTCTTCACTAGTAATTGTTTTTATAAATTTCTCTCCATTTAGTAAGTGAAACTCTTTCTTTTTTCAGATCCATTTTATCAAAAGTTGTTTCTAAACCAAACTAAGCTGGTAATTTTTTTCTTTGACATGATTTACTACAGTATTTTATGTTATCCCAGTTTTTCTCCCATTTTTTTCTCCATGTAAATTTTAATCCACAGGTTATACAAATTTTTGAGGGAAGATTAATTTTTTTAACTCCTCTCATTAATTTGTTTTAACCGAACTCATACCACCATCGATTGGTATGATTTGACCAGTCATCCACTTGCTATTATCCTCAAGTAAAAATTTGACAATCTCAGAGATATCCTTAGGTGATCCAATCTCCTTAAGTGGATGTCTGTTCTTTGCATTATCTAATTTAGTTTCAGAGTTTAGGAATTTTTCAGACATAGGAGTTTCTAAAATAGATGGAGCTATAGAGTTAACTCTTATTTTAGGAGCAAATTCTGCTGCTAATGATCTTGTTAGTCCTTCAATAGCTCCTTTAGAAGATGAAACTGAGCTATGGAATGGCATTCCTATTTTTACTGCAACAGTACTGAACATAACAATACTTGGATTTTTAGCCTTTTGAATTTTTGGTAACACCTTTTGTAAAATTTTAATACACCCTATTACATTTATATTAAAATCTTCAAGAAATACAGATGGTTTTAAACCTTTAAAAGGTCTTAAATTTATTGTCCCTGGTAGATAGACAAATCCATCAATATGATCTGGCAACCAATCAGTTTCAAATTCCTGATCAAGGTTAAGTTCATTTATTTTAATGTTGGTATCACTAAATTTTTCTTGATTCCTAGTAGCTATAAAGACATTATTATCCTCTTTAAGTTTTTGCGATAGTTCATATCCGATTCCAGTTGAACCACCAATCAGTAAAATGTTTTTCATTTATTTAAAATTTCCAAAAATTTTTATTAATTCAAGTTCTCTATGTTTAAAAATAGTATTCAACTTAGAATTAATAAATAGGAAATTTAATAGAACACCTATAATTCCAAAAGGAGGCTTATAATGTATAACATCTTCCATGATAACACCACCCTCAATTTCTTTTATAAAATGTTTATGATGCCAAAATGTATAAGGACCAAATCGCTGTTCGTCTATGAAGAATTCTTTATCTCTTATTTGAGTTATTTCTGTAACCCAGTTAATCTTAATACCTAGAAGAGGTTTAACAGTATACTGTATAATTTGACCTGGGTAGGCTTTCTTTTTATCCCAATCAGTAATATTGAAATCCATAGACTTGGGTGTTATTAATTCCAAATTGTTGGGCGATGATAGAAAATCCCAGGCTTCATTCAAATTTATAGGAAGCTTTTGTGAATATTTTAACTTAAAGATTTCCATTGATAATTTTCAAGATTTGTTTTGTGACCTGAGGCACTGGAAGCCCTAAAACACTAGTGTAACTGCCACTAATTTGTTCAACTCCAATCATCCCAATCCAATCTTGAATTCCATAACTTCCTGCCTTGTCTATAGGATTGACTTTATCAACATAATAGTTGATTTCCTTATCAGTCAGCTCCTTATATGTAACCTTGGTGGTTTCAGTTAATATTTCAAAATTTTTGGAAGTTAAAAAACCAACAGAAGTAATCACATCATGTGACACACCACCAAACATTTTAAGCATTTTTTTTGCTTCCATTTTATCTTTTGGTTTCCCCCAGCATTTTTCTTCAAACCAAACAAGTGTATCAGCGGTAATAATAATTTGATTTTCTTTAACTAACTCCCTAAATGAATTTGTTTTTTTTGTAACAATGAATTCAGCTATTTCCTTACTTCTTAATGTATCTGGAAAATCTTCATTTACTGGATTTGAATTAATATCAAATTTAATTCCTGTCATTTCTAGAAGTTCTTTTCTTCTAGAAGATCCTGAGCCTAAGGTAATTTGATAATTAGAGCTATTAATTATATCCATTTATTATGAATTCTCATTACTTGTTCTATCACATCTCTAACACATCCGTAACCTCCATCTTTAGGTGAAATATAATCGCAAATAGATTTAACATCTACTGATGCATCACTTGGACATGAGGAAATACCTACAACTTTGAGGACTTTAATATCTGGATTATCATCTCCCATATATAAGATATTTTTTGGAGCAATGTTTTTTTCTTTTGTAAATTTTTCAAAAACCCCAATCTTATCAAATGCCTTTAGAAATACATCTTCAACACCAAGGGAGTTTAGTCTTTTTCTCACATTTTCCTGCATACCACCAGATATTACAGCTATTCTGTAACCTTTAGATATTGCATATTTTACAGCATAACCATCTTTAGCGTTAAATTGTCTATCAATTTTACCATCGTGGGTGTATATGATTTTACCATTAGTCATTACTCCATCTACATCAAAAATGAAAGTAGTAATATCTTTTAATCTTGTTTTATAAGTATCCATATTAATTTAAAGATGCAAATTTAACTAACTTTAACATGTAATTGTTTAGAATTAGCCTAAATATTAAAAATTCATATTTATCTTTGCCCTCTTACTAATGTGGTCAAAAATATTACAACTTTTATTTTCAACCAAGCTCATGCTTGTTCTCTTAATATTGTTTCCTTTAGCAATGGGAATAGGAACATTTCTTGAGAGTTGGTATTCTACTGATGCTGCTAGAGTTTGGGTCTATAACGCATGGTGGTTTGAACTGCTAATGATACTTTTAATGGTGAACTTTATGGGTAATATTAAAAAATATAACCTTTTAAGTAAAGAGAAGATTTCTGTTCTTATTTTGCACTTATCTTTTGTTTTTATTTTACTTGGTGCCTTTGTTACAAGGTATATTGGAGATGAAGGAGTAATGCCAATAAGAGAGAATAATTCATCCAATACATATCTATCAGAGAAGACCTATCTGACAATTTTTATTGATGGAGAAAAAAATGAACAACCTTCTAGAAAGACACTTAAAACTCAATTATTATTATCAAAACACACAAATAATTTTTTCTCAATTAATGAAGATTTTGAGTTTTCAGATAACGTAACTAAAGATTTTAATATTTCATATGATTCATTTAGAGAAGATGTTGCTGAGGGTCTTGTTTTAGATCCTGATGGTGAAAGGTTTATTAAAATTGTTGATGCAGCTGATGGTAATAGACATGAACATTTTATTAAAGAAGATGAAGTGTCAAGTATTCACAATATTCTATTTTCTTACAACAACTATGTGAAAGGAGCAATAAATCTCTCATCTAATGATGGAGAATACTATATAGAATCTCCTTTTGAAGGTCAGTTTACAATAATGGCTTCTCAACAGTCAGCTTCTCTGATTAAAGATAAAAAACAACTTCTAGAGTTAAGATCTTTATATCAAATTCCAGGTTTCCAATTTGTTTTTCCAGAACCTGCCTTAAGAGGAGTCTTTGATGTTGTAGACGCAGAAGAAACTGATGGTCTTAGCCAAGATGCCTTGTATGTAAATATTGATTATAACGGAACAACTAGAAATATACCACTTTTAGGAGGAAGAGGATTTGTAAACAACCCAAAGAAAGTTACTATTGATGATCTTGATTTTTATCTATCATACGGCTCTGATGAAGTTCAAATCCCCTTCAATATTAAACTAAATGACTTTATTGCTGAAAAATATCCAGGAACAGAAAACAGCTATTCCTCTTTCATGTCCAAGGTAACAGTGGAGGATGATAATGTCTTTGATTATGATATTTACATGAATCATATATTAAACCATAAAGGATATAGATTCTTTCAAGCCTCATTCGATCCTGATGAAAAAGGTACAGTCCTATCTGTTACTGATGATTTTTGGGGATCTTTTATTACTTATGCTGGATATCTTCTTTTATTCTTTAGTATGATTGGTATATTTTTTCAAGGTAATACTAGATTTAAATTTTTAGCAAAACAATTAAATAAAAAGACTCTTCTTTTTATCATGTTTTTTTTGTCTATGGGATCTTACTCTCAAGACATGCATTCAAATAATAAGACAAATTATATAGATTCGATAATTTCAACTAATTCTTATTCTCTAGATCATGCAAACATGTTTGGAATGATTGTTATTCAAGATAGCGGGGGAAGAATGAAACCTGCTAATACATTTTCCTCAGAATTGCTTAGGAAAGTTAGTAGATCAAACACATACAATGGTTTAACCTCTGATCAAGTTTTATTGTCAATAACAGATAATCCAGGAATTTGGTTTAATGCACCATTAGTTTACATAAAAACTGGAAAAAAGGGAGATACTATAAAAAAGATAATAGGTATTGATGAAAAAATTAAAAAGGCACCATTAGTTTCTTTTTTTGATTCTCTAGGTAATTACAAATTAGCCTCTAACCTTGAAAAAGCATATTTAGCATCAGTACCTTCTCAGATTGAAAAAGATATTATTGACCTGGATAGAAGGGTTAATCTCTTGTATTCAGCCTTAGAAGGTAAAATATTAAGGATTTTTCCTGTACCAGAGAGTGAAGATAATAAGTGGGTTTCTTATCCTGAGGTAAGTGAATTTGAGTTTAAAGGATCAGATTCATTATATGTAAATAACGTCTTAAAATTATATTTTCAAACATTAAGACTTTCTAGAGATAGTGGAGACTATTCCCAATCTGAAGAGCTTCTTGAAAGTATTAAGGGGTATCAAAAAAAATATGGGAATGATGTTATGCCTGCTGATTTCAAAATTAGTTCTGAAATAATATACAATAAGGTTAATATTTTTAATAGATTATTCAAATGGTATTTACTTGCAGGCTTATCATTGCTCATGATATTGATCCTACAAATTTTTTATAATAACAAAATCATTAATGTTTTTATAAATATTATCAAATACATTATATATATTTTATTTGTTCTTAATACAATTGGATTAGCTGCTAGGTGGTACATTGCCGGTCATGCTCCTTGGAGTGATGCTTATGAGTCAATTATTTTTGTTGCATGGGCAACAGTCATATTTGGTATAATATTCGGTAAGAAATCATATTTTACTCTTGCATCAGCCACATTTGTCTCAGCAATTATCCTTTCAGTTGCCAACATGAATTGGCTTGACCCTTCTATTGCTAATCTTCAGCCTGTTCTTGATAGTTATTGGTTAATGATTCATGTGGCTGTTATAGTTGGTAGTTATGGTCCTTTTGCTATAGGTATGATTCTCGGAATTGTAACTCTGTTATTAACAATCATTGCTAATAAAAAGAATAAAAAAGCATTCTCTACAAAACTTGAGGAGTTAACTATTGTAAATGAATTATCTCTTACAATAGGACTTGTAATGTTAACTATAGGAAACTTTCTTGGAGGTATGTGGGCAAATGAGAGTTGGGGTAGATACTGGGGTTGGGATCCAAAAGAAACATGGGCATTGATTTCTATAATGATATATACTGCCGTTCTTCATTTAAGAATTGTTCCTAAATTAAATAATAAATGGTTATTTAATTTGTTGAGCATTATTTCATTTGGAGCAATTATGATGACTTATTTTGGAGTTAATTTTTATTTAGTAGGTCTTCATTCATATGCTTCAGGTGATAAGGTTATTACTCCCGATTTTGTCTATTATTCAATTATTTTTATTACTATTTTAGGGTTAATTTCTTATTTTGCAAATAAGAAAAACAAAGTCCTTTAATGATTAATATTAATATTGAAAATGAGTATTCAAGACTCAATACAGTAATACTTGGAATTGCTAACGATCTCGGCGTTCCTCCTAAAGAAGCAGATGCGTATGATCCTCGATCATTATATCACATAAAAAATAATTCTTACCCTATTGAAGATGATCTTTTAAGAGAGGTGGATAACTTCCACAATAAATTAATAAAACATAATGTAGATGTTATAAGACCAAATAACATTAATAATTGTAATCAAATTTTTGCAAGAGATCTGGGTTTTGTTATTTCAAACTTGTTCTTTTTATCAAACATTGTTCCTAATAGACATGATGAATTAAAAGGAATTGATGAGATCTTAAAAAATTTAGATGTTGGTGTTATTAAATTACCTGAATTTATGCATATAGAAGGAGGAGATGTAATTGTTCATAATGATAAAGTTTTTATTGGAACATACTCTGATGAAGATTATCCTAAATTGATTACGGCAAGAACTAATAATTCCTCAATTGATTATTTGAAGAAAATGATAACCTCTAAAGAAATTATTCCTTTAGATTTAAAAAAATCGAATACTGATATATATAAAAATACTCTTCATTTAGATTGTTGTTTTCAAACTTTAGCAAATGATAAAGCAATCATATGTCCAGATGGTTTTAAAAATAAAAAAGATGTTGAATATTTAATTAATCATTTCGGTGAAAAAAATACGTTTATTGCTTCATTAGAAGAGACATTCGAATTAACATCTAATATATTAGTTATTTCACCTGATATTGTAGTATCTAGGCTAAAATCTAATAGATTAAATTCTTGGCTTGAAAAGAAAGGAGTGTTAGTTGAAAAAGTTAATTATTCTAATGTTTCAAAGATGTCAGGCTTATTTAGATGTTCGACATTACCCCTAAATAGAGAATGATGAAACATTTTACTTCAAGAATTTTAATGATTTCTCCTAATAAATTTAGAAACAACGAGTTGACTTTATCTGATAACTCTTTTCAATCTAAGCAAGTAGAAAATATTTCAATTTCAGGCAATGCCATTTCTGAATTTGAGAAACTTAAAGAGGCCATCTTAAAGAAAGGTATTTCGGTTCATGCTCTTAGTGATGATAGTGAATTTGATACGCCAGATGCTGTATTTCCAAATAACTGGATCTCTTTTCACAATCCTAATAAAGCTATATTATATCCAATGTATGCTTTAAATAGGAGGTTTGAAAGAAAATCTTCAGCTCTAAAAAAACTTTCTGATCAAGGAATAGAAATTGAGATAATTAAGGATTACTCTCATTTTGAGAATGATGATAAGTTTTTAGAAGGAACTGGAAGTATAGTGCTAGACAGAAAAAATAAAATTGCTTATTGTTCATTATCTAAGAGATCTAATCATGATCTATTAAAAATATTTTGTTTGGAAATGAATTATAAACCCGTTGTTTTTAATTCAATTTATCAATCAAAACCTATTTATCACACAAACGTTATGATGTCTATTTGTAATAATTTTTCAGTGATTTGTTTAGAGTCTATTAAAGATGAAAAACAGAGAAAAGATGTAATTACAAATCTAAAAGATTCTAATCTTGATATTATAGACATCAATACTGATCAAATGTGCTCTTTTTTCGGTAATTGTATTCAACTAATTGATTCAAAATCTAATCCATTATTAGTTATGAGTTCAAGAGCATACAACTCTATAAATAGCTCTCAATTAAAGATAATTGAAAAGTATACTGATATTATTCATTCTGATATAAAAACTATAGAAGATAATGGAGGAGGAAGTGCTAGATGTATGATAGCTGAGATTTTCTAAATATTACTATATTTAAGTAAACTTTACTACCCTTAAAGGGTCAAAATAAAAACTATTTATATGAAAAGACTATTAATAATAATGTTAGCTTTCTTTTTGCTTACGCCAATTGATGCTAACTCTCAAAGAAAAAGAAATCAAAAAGAGGATGCAAAGACTCAGAAGATTTCACTAAACGCTTTCAAGCTTAGGAATGTAGGGCCAGCATTTTTATCTGGTAGAATTGCAGATATAGCAATTCACCCAAGTAATGAAAGTGTATGGTATGTTGCTGTTGGTTCAGGTGGTGTTTGGATGACTGAAAACGCTGGTACAACTTGGAATCCAATTTTTGATAATCAATCTACCTATTCAATAGGTTCAATTACAATAGATCCATCAAACCCAAGTATAATTTGGGTAGGTTCCGGTGAAAATGTAGGTGGAAGACATGTAGCTTATGGAGATGGTGTTTATAGAAGTTCTGACGGTGGAAAAAGCTGGAAGAATATGGGATTAAAAAATTCAGAACATATTTCTGAAATAATTGTTCATCCTGATGACTCAAACGTTGTATATGTTGCTTCTCAAGGTCCACTCTGGTCTAGTGGAGGTGATAGAGGTTTGTATAAAACAATTGATGGAGGAAAATCATGGAGTAAAATATTAGGTGGTTCAGAATGGACTGGAGTTACTGATATCATGATGGATTCTAGACATTCAAATATTATTTATGCTGCTACATGGGATCGACATAGAACTGTTGCTGCATACATGGGTGGTGGACCTGGTTCAGGTATTCACAGGTCTGATGATAATGGAAAAACATGGAAAAAGTTAAATAATGGAATCCCAAGGTCTAATCTTGGTAAAATTGGTATAACAATGTCACACCAAGATCCAGATGTAGTTTATGCCGCTGTTGAGACTGATAGAACAAAGGGAGGTATTTATAGATCTGTGAATAGAGGAGAGTCTTGGAAAAAAATGTCAAACACAGTTTCAGGTGGGACTGGACCTCATTATTATCAAGAACTTTATGCTAGTCCTCATAAATTTGATAGATTATATCTTATGAACGTTCAAATTCTAACATCCGAAGATGGTGGAAAAAATTTCCGTCAACTAGAGGGGGCAAGACAAAAACATAGTGATCACCATGCTATTGCTTTTAAAGAAAGTGATCCTGACTATATTATGGTTGGAACTGATGCAGGTATTTATGAAAGTTTTGATTTAGCTCAAAATTGGAATTACTTCTTAAACCTTCCGTTAACACAGTTCTATAAAGTTGCTGTGAATAATGCTGAACCATTCTATCATATTTTTGGTGGAACTCAAGATAATGGATCTGCTGGAGGACCTTCAGCTACTGACGAAGGTATGGGTATAACTAATAGGGATTGGTATAAAACATTATTTGCAGATGGTCACCAGTCAGCTACAGATCCAGTTTATAATAATATTATATATGCTACAACTCAAGAGGGAAGATTCCATAGAGTTGATCTTGAAACAGGAGAGCAAGTTTTTGTTCAACCTCAAGCATTAGAAGGTGATCCTCACGAAAGATACAATTGGGATACACCTATACTAGTAAGTCCACATAATCCAGCTAAAATATATATAGCTTCATATAGAGTATGGGAATCAGAAAATAGAGGTGATAGTTGGACACCAATTTCAGAAGACTTAACAAGAAATGAGAATAGAATAGAACTTCCAATAATGGGAAGAACTCAAAGTTGGGATAATGCATGGGATGTTAAAGCAATGTCTCAATACAATACTATTACATCATTATCAGAATCCCCTGTTCAAGAAGGAATTATTTGGGCTGGAACAGATGATGGATTTATTCAAGTTACTAATAATGGAGGAAGTACATGGAAATCAATACCAGTTACTAAATTAGGCATACCTGAAAGATCATTTGTAAATGATATAAAGGCAGATTTATATGACCCAAATACTGTTTACGTTTCATTAGATAATCATAAAGAGGGTGATTATTCACCATATTTATTTAAAAGTAGTGATCTTGGAGAATCATGGGAGTCTATTTCAAACAATATACCCGATAGAACATTAGTTTGGAGATTTGTTCAGGATCATATCAAGAAAGATTTATTTTTCTTAGCAACTGAGTATGGAATTTATACTTCATTAAATGCTGGTAAAAATTGGCAAAAACTTCCTGGAAGTCCTACAATTTCTTTTAAAGATATAGTAATTCAGGAAAGAGAAAATGATTTAATTGGTGCATCATTTGGTAGAGGTTTCTTTGTTCTAGATGATTTTAGTGCACTTAGGGAAATGTCTGAAGATAATTTATCTAAAAAAGGAAAATTGTTCGAACCTAGAGATGCAAAACTATATAAGCCTAGAAATTCATATGGAAATACAGGCGCACAATTTTATGTTGCTAAAAACCCTGAATATGGTGCAGTATTTACCTATCATTTAAAAGATATGCCTAAGACTTCTAAGTCCAAAAGAATTCAATCTGAGAGGAAACTTAATTCTGATAAAAAGGATGTACCATTCCCTGGTTATGATGCAATTTCTAAGGAAATGAATGAAAAACCTGCTAGTATTATTCTAACAATTAAAGATTCAGAAGGTAATCACATCAGAAATGTTAAGAAAAATGCTTCAAATGGTTCTGGTAGGATTGCTTGGAATCTTAGACATAAAAGCTATTTTCCAGTAAGAGCAGGTAGTTCAGGTCCAAGATGGGGGTATTTTAACCCTTCAGGTCCTTATGTAACTCCAGGTGAGTATCATGCTGAATTTTATCTTGAAAATAATGGATCAGTTGAAAAATTAGATGGTCCAATTTCTTTTAATGTTAAACCATTAAGAAAAGGTACTCTTGAAGGTGCTTCCTATGATGATTATAACTCTTTTAGAATTAGAGTTTCAAACTTATATATTGAAATGTCTAAATATCAGGATGAATTTAACATGATGAAAACTAAGATTGAGCTATTAGATAAAGCATCTTTACAATTAGAAACTTTCTCTCCAGAAATAATGAAGAAAATTTCTGATTTTAAAACAAAATATAATGCTTTTGATTCTGAAACTGATGGTAATCCAGCTAAAGCTGAAATAGGAGAGTGGGATAAACCTTCAATTTCAATGAGAACTCAAATTGCTATGCAAGGCCTTTCAACATCATACGGTCCAACAGACCTTAATAAATCAAATCTAGATATAGCTGAAAAGTTATTTGACAAGCTAGCTCTAGATGTTAAGATGTTTAAGTCTGAACTTGAATCACTTGAGAATGAGGTTAAAGAACTAAACCCTCCTCATCTTTCAGGAAGTGGTATTAATTAGACGCGAATTGATTAAGTTCAAAGCATTCTAATTTAAAATACTTAACAGAAGATAAAAGGTGGTCAAAAATATCAGAGGTTAATGCCTCGTATTTTGTCCACTCTTTGTCTTTTGAAAACGCATAGATTTGAATTGGAATCCCTTGAGATGTAGGTTCTAGTTGTCTACACATCATAGTTAATTCGTCGTTAGTCATAGGGTGAACTTTTAGATATTCCTCTATATAAATTCTAAAAACACCAAGGTTAGTTAAATTTCTTCCATTTAAGAGCATTGACTTGTCTGCGTTGTTATTTTTATTGTATGAGTCTATCTCTTCTGTTTTTAGCTTTAAGTACTTAGATATTAATTTAACATTTTTAAGCTCATCTATCTCATTATCCTCTAAAAAACGAATAGAGCTTGGTTTTATTAATAGTGATCTTTTAATTCTTCTTCCTTTAGACTCTTCCATTCCTCTCCAATTTACAAATGAGTCAGAAACTAATTTATATGTAGGTATGGTAGTTATTGTATTATCAAAGTTTTGAACCTTAACAGTAGAAAGATTTACCTCAACTACAGTTCCGTCGGCGTTAGATCCGGTCATTGTAATCCAATCTCCAATTCTTACAGTATCGTTTACTGTAATTTGAATACTTGATACAAAACCAAGAATGGTATCTCTAAATACAAGTATAATTATAGCAGATAAAGCACCAAGGGAAGCTAAAAATGTTCCAACCTCTCTCCCGGTTAGCACTGATAATATTAAAATTATACCTATAAACCATAGAAAAATCATAACTACTTGAATATAACTATCAATAGGAATATGTTTTAGGGAAGAGCTAAGTTTAAAATAATCTTTTACAGAGCTAAGAATAGATTTAACTGTAACTAAAAACAGTACTATAGTCAAAGCTTCAATAACTATAATTAAATTTTCGGTGTATGTTGGAACAATCCAATAAAGAAAAAACAATGAAGGTATATAAGATAAAAGCCTGGGTACTCTGTTTTTTAACATTAAATCATCAAAAGGAGATGCAGTAGATTTAGCAATTCTTTTAAAAAATGATAAAATTATTTTTCTAGTAAAAAAATTTATGGTTAATACTACAAGGGTTGCGCATACAATAATAAGGCCTGAAGTAATTAGACTAGAAAGGTTATTGTTTATGCCGTAATTTGATAAAAACTTAATTATTTCTTCTTTATACATGGTACAAAAGTAAAAAACCCACCAATAAGGTGGGTTTTTTTAGTAATAAATTTTAAAGTTAGTTATGAATAGATACTAACTCAAGTTGACCACCATTTTGATGTTCACTAGCAGCCCCTAGTCCTTCAAGTAATTTTTGACCTTTAAAACTAGATTGCATTTTTTGCCATCCTTCAGTATTATCTGCACCCTCTACACCAATATTAAAGAACATGTGAGTGATATCACCATAGGCGTTTTCAGTTCTCTCATAAATTCTTGAAAGCGCCCACCATCTGTGATTTCCTTTAAGAATTTCTTTTTCAATTAAAGGTTTATAAACTTCTGATTCATAGGATTCAAAATCATCTGATTTTGCAATTGTACCAAGAATACTCATTTTATCACCTGGCTTAAGATCACCACCTGACCAAATAGTTTGATCAACACCTACTAGATGGTAATTTCTTCTTTCATTACTTTCTGAACCAACTGAATTCAAATATCTTGTAACAGCACGTTTAGACATTCTACCCTTATGAGCCTCAATTGCAAGATCTAACCATGCACCTGATTCCCAACTAGAATTGTAAGCATCTAATTGTTCCTTGCTTGAGAGTCCAGTAATTATAAAGAAATCAGCAACACTTTCTCCATCATCATTAGTTTGAACAACTTTAAATACTGCTTGTAAGTCTTGAATACCTCTTTCAATTGCTAAATCATGAACTGGTCCAAAAAACTCTTCAAGTTGAAGATATTGATCTTCCATTCCATCTTTAATATCAACAGCACTTAAAATTGTGTATTGAGCTGACGCACTAATTGTAAAAACTAATGCTAATAATAATTGTAATTTTTTCATTTTATTTAATTTTTAAGTTAATAATTTTTAGTAAGCAAATACACATGTGTATTCCTCACTATCCTGCATATCTCTTGATGACTCAATACCTTCCCATAGTTTATCCCATTTAAAGCCAGACATACCTTCAAATTCTACATCTGAATTACCCATTAAGTTCCATGCAAAATGTGTAAATCCTTCAAAAGCATTATCAGCTTTATCTGTCACTTCCACAAGAGCCCAATGTCTTAATCTTCCATTTAGAATATTTTTCTCTGCAATAGGCTTCCATACCTTACTCTCATAATTCTCAAAATCATCATTTTTTTTATTCATGAGATTAAGTGTTGCTTTATCACCAGGTTTGACATCTCCTCCAGCAACTATTGTTTGATCAACTATTTTAAGTGTATAGTTTCTTCTTTCTCTACTTTCAGATCCAGTACCTTCCATCATTCTCTTAATAGATCTTTTTGACATCTTACCTTTATACACTTTTTGAGCTAATGCTTCACCATCAAAATATTTTTCTAAGTTTTCCATTGAATTAAAAATATCAAAGATTAGATATTCATTATTTTCTGGCTGATCTCCTTCTTGAGGAGTTCTTTTCCAAACAGACCATCCTGCTTGAAGACCTTGATCAATTGCTTCTTGATGAATGGCTGACCAAAATTCTTCAAGTTTTAAATAATCTTCTTCAGCACCTTCATTAAGGTCAACAGCAGACATTACTGCATATTGTGCATTAAGTGAGAGGCTGAATAATAATATAAATGTTAATAATAAATTTTTCATTATAAATTGTTTAAAGTTATTTGTTAAGTCATAAATATAAGAAAAAACAGACCTTTTAAAAGTAAATTTTTATTGTTAGGGTAAATATTATGTTATTTTTACAATAAGATGGAGCCACAAACTATAAGTAAATTAATTCCTGTTATATTTCTATTAATACTAGGAATTATTGAATCTTTTGGTGGCCTATATTTTAATGATAGAAGATCAAAAGATGATTTAACTATTGAATTAATATGTTTAACTATCCTTCCAACATTAATTCAGCCTGCTATTTTAGCTTTTGTTCTATTTGTAATGGATACATGGTTTTCTGTCTATGAAAATCTTTTTATTAATTCATTTTTTTTGTGGCATGTCCTAGCTTTTTTAATACTTGATGATCTTACTCAGTATTTATGGCATAGACTTTCACATGAAAATGCATTTATGTGGAAACTTCATAGACCTCATCATGTTATTGAAGAAATGGGTGTTTTGGTTACCTATAGAAATGCTTTTTTATATTACGCTTTTATGCCAGGAATATGGTTTTCAGGTATCCTAATATTCCTAGGAATGACAGAGGTTTTCCTCTATTATCTTCCAATTAAAGTTACTGTAATATTGCTAGCTCATAGTGAAATAAAATGGGATAGATTTTTATATAAATACAAAATTTTACATCCATTAGCTTGGATTGTAGAGAGAACTATTTCAACTCCTTGTACTCATTATGCTCATCATGGTTTAACTTCTGAGGATGGCATTTCAAATCCAAATGGTAACTATGGAAACCTATTGTTTTTTTGGGATGTTTTGTTTGGGACAGCCAAGATTACTAGAAAATACCCTTCAACATTTGGAGCATGGAATAAAATGAAAGAGCCTTGGTATGTTCAATTATTTTTTCCTTTAATTAAATCTAAAGATCCTAGAAGTGAACTTCATTCAATAAAAACTGATATAGATTATGATCCGTCCAAAAACTATAAGGATTTTAGCGAATAAAAATGATAATAACATTTATTAATAATACTATATGAAAAAAGCCTATTTAGTTTCAATAACACTAGCAACTATTTTATTAGTTGGTTTTAATACAGAATTCAAAAAATCAAAACAATGTGATATAACTCCAGTAGATGGAACTGATACCTTTTGGGCAGAATATTTGGGACATGACCAAACTGTAGATTTTTGGCCAGATAAATATGTAAATTACTGGGCAGTTGTTGTTAATCAAAAGGACTTTCCAAATGTTGGATTTAAAATTCAAGGAGAATTTCCAGAGGCAAGATATTTTAGTTATAATGTTTATGGAAAAGACAGAAATTCCACAGCATCTATATTCGATACACAAATAAAAGCTGAAAATTGTTCTGAAAATCCATTCAAAAATGAAGAAAAACAAACTTCAGTAGATAAAAATATTTATACTCTTTTTGTAGTTCCAGAGTCAGTTTCTGAATTTGACACGAACGATAATGTACTTAAATTTATAGAAGGCGAAGAAGAAATCGGTATAATTCTAAGATATTACCTTCCAGCTGGAGGAGACCTAGCTGGAGTAGATTTACCCAAGATTGAAGTATTCGATTTAGACTCAAAAGAGTCCGTAACGATACCAAAAACTAGTAATTTATTAATTACAACTCCACAAATACTAAACAGAATTAATACTGCGTATTCTCTACAAATAGATAATAATGTTCGCTTTTATCGAGGTGATCCAACTGGACTTTATCCAAATGAAGACAACCAATATGTCCGTACTTTTTTAAATTACGACGACGACGATGTTTATGTAATTAGGTGGAAAGCGCCAACCTTTCCAAAAAACAGTTCAGAATTTGAAAGTGCTGAGGTTCGTTATTCTTCAATGAATTTAGGAGATAACATTACCAATAATTTTGATGGAATTTACGACACCCAATACAAACTAGATAAAGATGGCTTTGTAACTCTTGTGATTGCGGATGAAATACCCGAACTAAGAGAAAAAGCAGAAATTGCAGGATATAATTTTATGCCTTGGACTTTACCAGGGAACAAAGGGTATCTAATTTATCGTAACCTTTTAACAAAAGGAGGAAAGACAGCTCCTTATTCATTAAACAAAACTCCTATGCCTAATTTTGCAACAAACCGATCCCATTTAATATCCCACGACGCAAAAAAATACATTGGAGCTTATGCACCTACTGGCCTTAGGATGACTAAAGATGAATATTTAGCTGATTTTGGAGGATTTAATGACAAGTTCAGAGACTAAAAATTAAATAATATCTCTCTCTTCATTGTTATACAACTAATTTTTAGGACCTCTTAAATGAATTATTAATCCATTTAAGAAATTACGTAACAACTGATCGCCACATTTTATATAGTTTTTATGATTTTCGTTTCTAAATACTGCTCCAAGTTCTGATTTAGAGATCTTGAAATCAACTAGTTTGCAAATTTCAACTATTTCTTCATCACTTAACTTATGAGCTACACGTAGTTTTTTGAAAATATCATTATTTGTTAACCCCATAACATTCTTTTTTATATTATTAATTATTCTGAAATTTCAGATAACTCAAACCATCTTAGTGTTTTTAATTCCAGTTCTTTTTCTATTAATCCAAGTTCAATTGAAAGATCTTCAATCTCTTTTACACTAAGGCTATCTTTTGTAAAATGATTTTGAATTTCTTTTTTCTTAATTTCAATTTTTTTTATCTCTAATTCTATTTTTTTAAATTCTTTTTGCTGTTTGTAGCTAAATCCAACTTTATCTGTATTATCTTTTTGATATATTTTTTCTTTTTTATTAATCCTTATTGATTCCTTATTTTCTTGAACTCGAGAATCTTCATATACCCTATAATCGGAATAATTACCAGGGAAATCATCAACAATCCCTCCTCCTTTGAAAATAAATAAATGATCTACAATTTTATCCATAAAGTATCTATCATGAGAGACAACTATTAAGCAGCCTGGAAAATCTAATAGAAAATTTTCAAGTACATTCAGTGTAATTATGTCTAAATCATTAGTAGGTTCATCAAGAATTAAGAAGTTCGGATTTTGAATCAAAACTGTACAAAGGTATAGACGTTTGCGCTCACCTCCACTAAGTTTATTAACGAAATCGTATTGCTTTTTACGATCAAACAAGAAACGCTCTAATAATTGTTGAGCAGATATTTTGCGACCTTTTTTTAATGGAATATAATCTCCATATTCTTTAATTACATCAATAACTTTTTGTTCTTCCTTTACAGGAATCCCTTCTTGAGTATAGTAACCAAATTTTAAAGTTTCTCCCCAAACAATCTTACCTGAATCTACAGTGTCATTTGAAGTCAATAGGTTTAAAAATGTAGATTTTCCTGTACCATTTTTGCCAATTATTCCAATTCGTTCATTTCTTTGAAACGTATAATTAAAACTGTTTAATATAATTTTTTCATCAAATGATTTTTGAACTTTGTGCATTTCAATCATCTTGCTTCCTAACCTTTCCATATTTATTTCAAGCTGAACTTGGTGGTCGTTTCTTCTTTGACTTGCTTTTTCTTTTATTATTTTAAAATCCTCTATTCTAGATTTTGATTTTGTAGTCCTTGCTTTTGGTTGTTTTCGCATCCATTCCAATTCTTTTTTAAAATGTATCTTATTTTTATGTGCTTCAACGTTCTGCTGTGCAATTCGAGCTTCTCTTTTTTCAAGGTAGTATGAGTAATTTCCTCTATAAGTATAGAGTTTGCCATTATCTAGTTCAATTATCTCATTACAAATTCTTTCTAAGAAATATCGATCATGAGTAACCATTAATAATGAGATTTTCTCTTTTGAAAAATAATCTTCTAACCATTCTATCATTTCTAAATCAATGTGGTTAGTCGGCTCATCTAAGATTAATAACTCTGGTTCTTTTAGTAGTGCATTACATAAAGCTAATCTTTTGATTTGCCCACCTGATAAACTTCCTACTTTCGCATCTAAATCATTAAGCTTTAACTTAAATAAAATTTTCTTGTATTGTTTTTCATAATCCCAAGCTTGAGTTTGATCCATTGCCTCAAATGCTTTTTGATAACCTTCTTGGTCATCTAGATTCTCCAGGGCTTTATCGTACTGAGCAATAATTTTAAGAGTAGGGTTTTCAGCTTTTAATATGCTTTCTTCTACTGTTAAATTGGGATTTAAATTTGGCTCTTGTGGAAGGTAAGCTATTTTAGTTCCTTTTCTGAAAATTACATTTCCGCTATCAGGTTTATCTTTTCCTACAATTATATCTAAAATAGAAGTTTTTCCACTTCCATTTTTTGCAATTAATGCTATTTTCTGTCCTTTATTTATGCCAAATGAAATAGATTTAAATAGTACTTTTTCTCCATACGATTTAGAAATATCTTCTACAGAAAGTAAGTTCATAAAAATTCTATTAATTACAAGATTATCAAAAATACGCAATCAAAAATGATTTGTATTTAAAGCTTATTCATGTTTAGCTCTAGAATTTAGTTATTACTGGGGTTTTTTATAATTGCACTAATCAATGATGTTAGACTATTTAAATCTCGATAATCCATAACTTCAACTGGAGAGTGAGAATATCTACCGGGCCAAGATAATGGAATTGATGGGATTCCATAACCAAGGAATGCCTGCCCATCTGTTCCTCCTGCAGTCATTCCATATTGGACTTTGATTTCATTTTTGTTTGCAATAGTTTGAATTTTTTTTAAATTTTTCCTGCTTAAAAAGTTAATACTTTCTAATACTCTAATTACTGCACCATCACCCAATGGAGAGTTTGCAAAAGATTCATCGGAGTAGGGGTCATCTGATGAAACATATGTGTCTATTGGGTAAACTGTGCTTATGTCGGTAAGGTTTTTTGCAGCAAACGTAGAACCGATTAAACCAGCTTCTTCAGCAACTGACCAAATAAAAGTAACGCGTTGACTTAATTCATTGGGATTTAAATCTTTTAAACTTTTAAGCAATGCAGCGCTTCCTACTCTGTCATCAAAGCCACGTGCAGCAGCTCTATTCTCACTAATTCGAATCATTTCCTTAGGCATAGTTACAGTTGTAACTCCTATCTTTATTCCGGCTGCTAAAGCTTCATTTTTAGAATTAAACCCAGCAAACACTTTCAGAGGTTCTGAGCTTAATCTAGTTAAGGAGTTTCTGTAGTCAGCTCTTGGTTCGAAGACTCCCTGAATAGGATTTTTGTCAGTATGAACTAGAGCAGGTTGGGCTTCCCAAATCCAAGGAAACATTCGTCCTCTCATTTTTAAAATAAGTCTACCATCATCGCTAATAGAATTAACGAAATAACCCGTCTCATCCATATGAGCTACAAAAGCTATATGTTCTTTTCCCTTTCCAAATGTGAGTACTATATTTCCAACCCTATCTATTTTAGGTTTTGCCCAGTTAGGTAATTCGTTTAATATTAGTTTACGAACACTTCCTTCATCATAACTTACACCATATTTCCCTATTAATTTAGAAACTAAATTGTGTTCTTCATTGAAGCTGTCATATGAGGTTTTAGAAGTTTCATGCTTAAGTTGAGGCACTTCAGTTTCCTTAACATTGATGTCTAAGACTTTTAACCAGTAATCAATCATATTTTCAACATCGGAAACAGCTACTAATTCAACAGGACTATTTTCATAAAGACTTGGTAATCCAATTTCATAAATATTTTCACTATTGAAATTAATTGTTGAGGCCGGGTTTCTAAAGTCTATTACAGGCTTAGTTTTTACCAGGTTACTTCCCTTCTTTGAAATCAAATTATTAGCTAACAAAGTTTCTTTCCCGATCTTCTTGGATTCTAAAAAACGATTGAATCTATGAATTTCATTGAATGGACCATAATTGTTAATCACCGCTTCAATTCCCTTTCCATTCAACAATTCAAGTGTCGTCCAAGCAAATACAACCGTTCCTTTAAATTCAATTTCTTTTATGCTTTTTGCTACTACAGCTAGAGCAATTGCGGCAGCTTTTGACTTTATGGACGGTGCTGCAACATATGAATTATTAATTGTCACAGGTTTTTTGTTTAAGGTGACAGGGTCTAGTAATTGAATATTTCTTGTAGCTAATTCTGATGCTGAAGTAGCTCCAACATCTAAGTAAATTTCATGCCAACTAAATGGTGATTTCATGCTTTCTGGATTTGCTCTAACTCCATCAAAATGAGCTGAGCGAACCGTAGAAACTCCGATTAAAGATTCTGCTTCAGTATTTATATTAACTTCATGCCCTTGTATAAATTGATGATAAAGATTTCCAATATATCCAAACCCTAAAGGATTGAGTTTTATAAATCCATCTTGTTGTATATGACTTATAACATATCCTGGCTCGTCTAAAGGAACCGTAATTAATCTTTTTGGATGACCTGATCCTAAAACCATGATTAGGTTCCCTAATCTGTCTTTTTTTAATTCACCCTTTTGAAACAGGTCTTGAATGTATGAAGCAGCCTGTTTCTCTCTTCCGGTAATAGATGAGGTTTTTGAAAATTCATTTAAGTGTTCAATTAAATTAGGATTTCCTAATGTATGTTGTGCAAGAATGAATTGACTGCTAAAAAATAATGTAAAAAGTAATATTAAATTGAATTTCATCGTTATATAAATTTAAACCTATTTTGTCTAAAAACAACATAAAATAACAAACCCACTCATATGAGTGGGTTTGTTATTGGTGGAGTCGGAGGGATTCGAACCCTCGTCCATACAAGCAATAAAATTACCTTCTACAAGTTTAGTTATCATTAAATTTTCGAAAAAACACTTGGTCGATAACAACCAAAATATTTTCCTTATCACTTAAGCTTTAAGTTTTATCCAGTGCCAATAAAACTCTAGATTAACTCTATGGTATCTCATAAATAAAAACTGTCAATCAAAGTTTTTAAGAGACATCCAGCTTCTCAACCTAGTTGAGATTCGCATTGACTTACTGTAATTCAGTCAATTATGCAGCTAGAGCGTAGTTATTTTCGCCATTTAAAGGTTAAAAATAAGATTTACGAGTTTATTCTCATTGCTCGACTTGCAAATAAAAACATTAGTCTTGCTGTCAATACCAGTCGACCCCAATATATCAATGTACTTAAGTGTGCAAAGATATGATAATTAACTAAATTTTAGATGTAGCTTCCCTAAGTGTCAGTAAGTTCTTTAAAAGCTGTTCGAGATTATTAATGTTTAGCATATTTGCTCCATCACTTTTTGCTTTAGATGGATCAGTATGTGTTTCTAAAAAAATACCATCTATATTATTGACAATTCCTGCTCTAGCAAGAGATTCAATATATTCTGGATTTCCACCAGTAACTCCAGATGTTTGATTAGGTTTTTGAACTGAGTGAGTAACATCTAGAATAGTAGGTGCAAGTTTTTTTAGTTCTGATATGCCTCTAAAATCTACGATTAGATCATTATATCCAAATTGAGTTCCTCTTTCAGTTAGCATAACATTATCATTACCAGATTGTCTAACCTTACCTACAGCATACTTCATGCTTTCAGCACTCATGAATTGACCTTTCTTAATATTAACTATTTTGTTTGTTTTAGCTGCACTAACAAGAAGATCTGTTTGTCTAGCTAGAAAAGCAGGTATTTGAAGAATATCAACATATTCAGCTGCGATATCAGCCTCATTTTTATCATGAATATCAGTTATAACAGGTACATTAAATTCAGTATTAATTTTCTTTAAAATTTTCAAAGCTTTCAAATCACCAATACCTGTAAAGCTATCCAGTCTAGTTCTGTTTGCCTTTCTGTAACTTCCTTTAAAAACTAAAGGTATTGATAGTTTTGAAGTAATTGATAAAAGCTTTTTAGCAATTTTAAAAGCAATTTCTTCACCTTCTATTGCACATGGCCCAGCTATTAATAAAAACTTATCTTTTGGTATTTCTTTTAAAATCATACTTGCATTAATTATTATTTTCTTTTTACTTCAAATATACTACCCTCTTCACATTTATATACTTGTCCTTCTAATTTTAGAATAAGATTATAATCATGGGTAGCAATAATCATTGAAGTACCCATTTTATTAAGCTTTTGAAATAAAGTGATTATCTCAGAACTTGTTTCAGGATCTAAATTACCAGTAGGTTCATCTGCAATTATTAATTCTGGCTCATTTAGCATAGATCTTGCTATTGCCACTCTTTGTTGTTCTCCACCAGAAAGCTCATTTGGAAACTTCTCTAAAGGAGAATTAATCCCTACAAGTTCAAAAACTTTTTTGATTTGATTATCTATTTTATTTTTATCAGCCCATCCAGTAGCTTCAAGAACAAATTTCATGTTGTCATAAATATTTCTATCTACAAGTAGTTTAAAATCCTGAAAAACAAATCCAATCTTTCTTCTTAAAAGTGGTATTTCTTTATTGTTTAGATTTTTTATATTATAATTTAAAACTTTAAAAACCTCCGATTTTGATGGAGCTAGATTGCCAAATATTGAATTTATGAAAGTTGTTTTACCACTTCCTGTCTTACCAATTAAAAATTTCATTTCTCCTTTAAAAAGATTAAAATTTACATCTTCTAACACATTTTTTGTATCGATAGAAATGTTGGTATTTTTTATCTCGACTAATTGCATATATTCTTAAAGCCAAAGTAATAAAATATTGTAATACTAAATTGTTAATTATTATTTAGTTTTTCTTTGTTTGATATCTATCATTTGATTTAATTTGTACTTTATTTTTTTCATGACAAAAAAAACACTTTTACTTTTAACTTTAATTTTTGCTTCCTGTACAGAACAGGTTGATCTTATTGTTTATAATGCTGAGGTTTACACAGTAGATGATACTAATAGTAAGGCTACCTCTTTTGCTGTAAAAGATGGTAAATTTATTTACGTCGGAGATGATTCAGTAACTTCCAAGTATTCATCATCTAACATCGTTAATGCTGAGGGTTTACCTGTATACCCTGGTTTTATAGACTCTCACGCACATTTTTATAATCTAGGATTTTTTAATGATCAAGTAAATCTTAAAGAAACAAAAAGCTTTGAAGAGGTGTTAAATCGTGTAATTGAATTTAACAAATCAAATGAAAAGGATCTTATAATAGGTAGAGGTTGGGACCAAAATGATTGGGATAATAAATCATTCCCAACGAATAAAGTATTAAATGAAAAATTTCCAGACAAAGCAATTGTCCTCAGGAGAATTGATGGACATGCATATTTAGTTAATGATTTTGCATTAAATCTCGCAGGAATTGATAAATCATCAAGAGTTGATGGAGGTGAGTTTGTTAAAATCAATGGAAAACTTACAGGTGTTCTTATCGATAATGCAATGCGATTAATTGATGACATTATTCCTGATCCTACTACAGAAGAATCAATTAAAGCACTTTTATCTGCTCAAGAAATTGCATTTGAAAATGGTTTAACAACTATTTCAGAGGCGGGCATATCTAGAAAACAAATTGAATTAATAGATAGTCTTCAAAAAACAGGTGTTCTTAAAATTAAGATCTATGCTATGATAGAGAATAATTCTGAAGATGTAGATTACTATTTAAAACAAGGTCCTTACAAAACAGATAAACTAAACGTAAGATCAGTGAAAGTATATGCTGATGGAGCTCTAGGTTCTAGAGGTGCAAGTATGATTGATGATTATTCTGATAGAAGGGGTTATAACGGAATCATAAGAACTCCTATTGATTCTATAAAGAATCTTGCTTTTAAGTTAGCTGGAACTAAATTTCAAATGAATACTCATGCTATTGGCGATAATGCTAATAGAATTGTTCTAAATGCTTACAGGGATGCTTTATTTAATTATAGAGATCCAAGATGGAGAATTGAACATGCTCAGGTTATAAATGAGGAAGACATAGATCTATTTAGTAAAAAAATAATTCCTTCAGTTCAGCCAACTCATGCTACAAGTGATATGTATTGGCTTTATGACAGAATTGGAAAGAAAAGAGCTAGCCTAGCTTATGCTTACAAAGAATTATATTCTAGATCCTCTGTAATTCCATTTGGTACTGATTTTCCTGTTGAAGATATAAGTCCTATAATGACATATTATTCAGCCGTAGTTAGAAAAGATTTAAATGGATATCCAAATGAAGGATTTCAAATGGAAAACAGCATAGGTAGAGCAGATGCTCTTTATGCTATGACTATTCATGGAGCCTATGCTAATTTTGAAGAAGATGAAAAGGGCAGCATTAAGGTTGGAAAATCTGCAGATTTCATTATACTAGATAATGATATTATTAAATCTACAGAAATTAGAATACCCTTCACTAATGTTGTAGCTACATTCCTAGATGGAGATTTAGTGTTTAACAGAAGATACAACTAATATATGTGTGGAATTGTTTGTGCCTTTAACTTAAAGGGTGATAATGATCTTATTAGGTCAAATATTCTTAAAATGTCTCAAAAATTAAGACATAGAGGCCCTGATTGGAGTGGTATATACTCATCAGAAAATGCCATTTTAGCACATGAGAGACTTGCAATAGTTGATCCTACTTCAGGTAAACAACCGATTTTATCTGAAGATGGCTTGAAAGTAGTTGCTGTTAATGGTGAAATCTATAATCATAATAGCCTTAAAAAAACTTTCACTCCTGATTATAATTTTAGAACTGAATCAGATTGTGAAGTATTATTGGCACTTTATGAAAAAAAAGGTGTCGAATTTTTAAATGATTTAAATGGAATTTTTGCATTTGCACTTTATGATTCATCGAAAGATACTTATTTCATTGCAAGAGATCATATGGGGATTATTCCTCTTTATATGGGATGGGATAAGAATGATGTTTTTTATGTTTCGTCTGAACTGAAATCTCTAGAGGGTGTATGTTCTAAAATTGAACTCTTTCCTCCTGGTCACTATCTTGACAGTGACAGTATTAATTTAAAGAAATGGTATAATCCAGAATGGGTTTCATATGATAATGTAAAGGAATCAAATACATCTATCAAAGCTATTCATGATTCTTTATCAGCAGCTGTTAAAAGGCAGTTAATGAGTGATGTTCCTTATGGCGTCTTATTGTCTGGAGGTCTTGATTCATCTATAACTTCAGCATTAGCAAAGAAATTTGCATCTAAAAGAATAGAATCTAATGATAAACAAGATGCTTGGTGGCCTCAACTTCATTCCTTCTCTGTTGGACTAAAAGATGCTCCTGATTTAAAGGCTGCAAGAATTGTTGCAGACCATATCGGTACTGTCCATCATGAAATAAATTTTACAATTCAAGAAGGGATTGATGCTATTAGGGATGTCATCTACCATCTTGAAACTTATGACATAACAACTATTAGAGCTTCAACTCCAATGTATTTGTTAGCTAGAGCGATTAAATCGTTGGGTATTAAAATGGTTCTTTCTGGCGAAGGTGCGGATGAACTTTTTGGTGGATATTTATATTTCCACAAAGCTCCTAATGCAAAAGAATTTCATGAAGAAACAGTAAGAAAACTAGATAAACTTCATCAGTATGACTGTTTAAGAGCTAATAAATCCCTTGCTGCTTGGGGAATTGAGGGCAGAGTCCCTTTTTTGGATAAAGAATTTATAGATGTTGCTATGAATATAAATCCAGAAGATAAAATGATAAAAAATGGTAGAATTGAGAAATGGGTTTTAAGAGAAGCATTTAAGGATTATTTGCCAGATAGTGTTCTTTGGAGACAAAAAGAACAATTTTCTGATGGAGTTGGATATTCTTGGATAGATAGTTTAAAAGAGTTAGTGTCCAAAGAAGTAAGTGATGATAAATTGAAAAATGCTTCTAATGTATTTCATCTAAATACTCCTCGCAATAAGGAAGAATATTACTACAGAACTATTTTTAGTGACCACTTTTCTAGTAAAGCAGCTTCTTTATCTGTTCCTTCTGTTCCTTCTGTTGCATGTAGTACTCCTCAAGCTCTAGAATGGGATGAGGCTTTTAAAAATATGAATGATCCAAGCGGTAGATCTATATCAAATATTCATAATGAATCTTATGAATAAAATGTTGATAAGTTTAGCGTAAATACTGATAGTTTCAAGACATTTACCCCTCTGATTTTTAGTATATTTATAGGAACAAATTTATACCTATAAAATGTCCACAGATAATTCAAAAAATCAATATTCTGCAGATAGTATTCAAGCCCTTGAGGGCATGGAACATGTAAGGAAAAGACCTTCAATGTATATTGGTGATGTTGGGTCAAGAGGTCTACATCATTTAGTATATGAAGTTGTTGACAACTCAATAGATGAGGCTATGGCTGGACATTGTTCAACTATAACTATAGAAATAAACAATGACTCTAGTCTTACTGTTGAGGATGATGGAAGAGGAATTCCAGTAGGTATGCACAAAAAAGAAGGTGTATCTGCATTGGAGGTTGTAATGACTAAAATAGGTGCTGGTGGAAAATTTGATAAAGACTCATACAAAGTATCAGGTGGACTTCACGGCGTTGGTGTTTCTGTAGTAAATGCATTATCTGAATTGCTTATTGCTAAAGTTTTTAGAGATGGTAAAGAGTATGAGCAATCATATAGACAAGGGAAACCAATTGAAGCCGTTAAAGAAATAGGTAAATCTGACAAGACAGGTACATTGGTAACTTTTACACCTGACAAAGAGATATTCAAAGAAGTAATTGATTTTGATTATGAAATACTTTCAAATAGAATGAGAGAACTATCTTATTTAAACAAAGGATTAAGAATTTCAATTACTGATAATAGAAAAAAAGATAAAGATGGTAATGCATTTACTGAAACTTTTCTTTCAAAAGAAGGTTTAAGTGAATTTATTCAATATTTAGATAAGGGAAGGCTACCTATTATTAGTAGTATAATTAAAATGCAAGGAGAGAAAAATGGCATCCCTGTTGAAGTTGCTATGGTATATAATTCATCCTTTTCAGAGAACCTTCACTCCTATGTTAATAACATTGATACTCATGAAGGAGGTACTCACTTATCTGGATTTAGAAGAGGTTTAACTAATACTTTAAAAAAATATGCCGATTCATCAGGTTTAACAGATAAGTTGAAATTTGAAATATCTAGTGATGATTTTAGAGAAGGATTAACTGCTGTAATTTCAGTTAAGGTTGCGGAGCCACAATTTGAAGGACAAACAAAGACTAAACTTGGAAATAGAGAGGTCAGTTCTGCTGTATCACAGTCTGTTTCTCAGATGCTTGAAGATTATCTTGAAGAAAACCCAGATGACTCTAAAATTATTGTTCAGAAAATAATATTAGCTGCTCAAGCTAGAACTGCTGCAAGCAAAGCAAGAGAAATGATTCAGCGAAAGACTGTTATGACAGGTGGAGGTCTTCCTGGAAAATTATCTGATTGTTCGGAGACTGATCCATCATTATGTGAAGTTTTCTTAGTTGAGGGTGATTCAGCAGGTGGTACTGCAAAACAGGGTAGGGACCGTGAATTTCAAGCTATTCTTCCATTAAGGGGTAAAATTCTTAATGTTGAAAAAGCACAGCAACATAGAGTTTTTGAAAATGAGGAAATAAGAAATATTTACACTGCCTTAGGAGTATCTGTGGGAACAGAAGAAGATAGTAAGGCTCTTAATGTTGAAAAGTTAAGATATCATAAAATAATCATTATGTGTGATGCTGATGTTGATGGAAGTCATATTTCAACCTTAATTCTAACTTTTTTCTTTAGATATATGAAGGAACTTGTAGAAGGAGGTAATATTTATATAGCAACTCCTCCGTTATACCTTGTGAAAAAGGGTAACAAAAAAGTTTATGCTTGGAATGATGATGAGAGAGATAATATTGCAAAAGATTTAGGTACAGGAGTTTCAATTCAGAGATATAAAGGTTTAGGTGAAATGAATGCTGATCAACTATGGGATACTACAATGAATCCTGAATTAAGAACTTTAAGACTAATAACACTGAATCAAGATAACTCACAAGATGCAGAAAGATGGTTTGCTACATTAATGGGAGACGAGGTTCCACCTAGAAGGAAATTTATTGAAGAAAATGCTAAGTACGCTAAAATAGACGTATAAATATGAAAGTTACTATAGTTGGTGCAGGTAATGTTGGTGCATCCTGTGCAGAATACATTTTATTGAAAGAGATTGTAGATGAAATTATTCTCCTTGATATCAAGGAAGGATTTGCAGAAGGAAAAGCATTAGATCTTACTCAAACTACTAGTACTTTAGGTTTTAAATCTAAAGTTACAGGAGTAACTAATGATTATTCAAAGACATCTAATAGTGATGTAGTAGTAATTACTTCAGGTATTCCTAGAAAACCTGGAATGACTAGAGAAGAATTGATTGGTATAAATGCTGGTATTGTTAAATCTGTATCTGAAAATTTATTAAAACATTCCCCTAATGCAATAATTATAGTTGTTTCTAACCCAATGGATACAATGACTTATTTGGTTAACAAATCATTTGATATACCAAGGAATAGAATAATTGGAATGGGAGGAATCCTTGATAGTTCAAGGTTTAAAACCTACATCTCAAAGTTTACAAACCATAATCAGCATGATATTCATGCTATGGTTATTGGAGGTCATGGTGATACGACAATGATTCCACTTACTTCATTAGCTAGATGCAAAAATGAACTTTTATCAGATATTGTTTCAAAAGATGAACTAAAAAATATAGCATCTCAGACTATGGTTGGTGGTGCAACATTAACAAAACTACTTGGAACTTCTGCTTGGTATGCTCCAGGTGCTTCTGTTTCATATTTAGTCAAAGCTATAATAAATGATACTAAAGAAGTTCTTCCTTGTTCTGTTTATTTAGAAGGGGAATATAATGCAAATGATATATGTATAGGAGTTCCATCTATAATTGGGAAGAATGGTTTCGAAGGAGTTGTTGAACTTGATCTAAATCAAAAAGAATTTGAAATGTTTAATAATAGTATTGATGCTGTTAAACAAACCAATTTTACCCTTAATGGTTTAATATAGATAAAGTTGTTTGTTCAATATTCAAATCTTATATTTGCAGGCGTTAAAAATTTATTATGCAAGGAACTTCATTAATTAAAACTTTTGCGATTTTATTTGGTATAGTAAGTATATATCAATTATCATTCACTTTTATATCTTCAGCTCTTGAAAATAAGGCCAGAAATGCCGCCATTGAAAAAATCTCTGAAGATGAGATTTCATTTGCCGAAAAAAGGGCAAGTGAAGAGATAAGATTTCTAGATTCTATAGGAGATTTTCCAGTTTTAATGTATTCATCTTACAATGACGCAAAGCAAAAAGAATTAAATCAAGGATTAGATTTAAAAGGTGGAATCAATGTTATACTTCAAATTTCTATTAAAGATTTGTTAAAAGGTCTCTCAGAGAATTCTACTAATCAAAAGTTTAATCAGGCTCTCGATAATGCTGATGACTTACAAAAGCAATCTGATCAAACTTATTTAGAATCTTTCTTTGATGCTTTTGATTCAGATTCTAATGCAACTAGATTAACATCTCCTGAGATTTTTGGAAACAGAACATTAAGTTCTGATGTCTCATTTGACACATCTGACGATGATATGAAATCAATCATTAGGTCAAAAATTGATGAATCAATTATTTCAGCTTTTGAAGTTCTAAGAAAGCGTATTGATAAATTTGGTGTTACCCAGCCAAACATTCAAAGATTAGGTTCTTCAGGTAGAATATTAATTGAATTACCTGGTGCTAAAGATATTGATAGAATTCAGAATTTATTACAAAGTACCGCTCAATTAGAATTTTGGGAAACATATAAGAATGATGATTTAATAAGTTTTATTTCTTCTGCAAATGAATATTTATCTTCAATTGAGTCAGAAGATCTTAGTCCTAAATCTAATGAGTCTAATATTGATGACCTTCTATCTGAAGTTGAGCAATCTTCAGATTCTATTCAAAAAAAATCTAATCCTCTCTTAAGTCTTGTTAGAGCATATAGTTATCAAGGTGGACCAATTATTGCAAGATTTTTACCACGTGATCAGGAACTTGTTAATTCATATCTTTCTCTACCAGATATAAGAAAACTTCTTCCAAGAGACTACAGATATGCTAAATTTTTATGGGGAAAAGAAGATCAGGATGGTTTAACTAGCCTTTATGCAATTAAATCAAATAGAGATGATCAATCTCCTCTAAGTGGAGGAGTAGTAGTTGATGCTTCTCAAAGTTATGACGCAGTTGGAAATGCTGCCGTTTCAATGCAGATGAATGCTCAGGGAGCAAGAGTTTGGGAAAATTTAACAGGTATAGCTTATTCACAAAATTCAAATATTGCTATTGTTTTAGATGACGTTGTATATTCAGCTCCTGGAGTTACAAGAGGAGCTATTAGTGGAGGAAGATCAGAGATAACAGGTGATTTTGATTTAAATGAAGCAATTGATTTGGCAAATGTTTTAAGAGCTGGTAAACTTCCTGCTTCTGCTACTATAATTCAATCTGAAGTAGTTGGGCCATCACTAGGTCAAGAAGCTATTGATAGTGGAGTATATTCATTTATGATTGCATTATCATTCGTTCTTGTATGGATGATTTTCTATTATGGTCCATCAGGAATTTTTGCCGATATAGCATTAGTATTAAACATAGTCTTAATATTTGGAATTTTAGCTGGTTTAGGAGCTGTTTTAACTCTGCCGGGTATTGCAGGTATTGTACTTACAATCGGGATATCAGTTGATGCAAACGTATTAATATTTGAAAGGATAAGGGAAGAATTAAGAAAAGAAAAAGGTCTAAAACAATCAATTAATGACGGTTTTAATAATGCTTTATCTTCAATTTTAGATGCAAATATAACCACTGGTCTTACTGCACTAGTTTTATACATATTCGGTACTGGACCAATCAAAGGTTTTGCAACAACATTACTAATAGGTATAGCAACATCTTTGTTTACCGCAATTTTCATTACAAGACTTTTAATTGACAATAAAGTATTTAAATCTGGAAAACTATCTTTTTCAACTAAGTCAACAAAAGACTTATTTAGTAATCTGAGTATAAAATTCCTAAGTAAAAGAAAAGCTACTTATGCTATTTCTGCTGTTTTAATCCTTATTAGTCTTAGCTCTCTTGTTGTTCAAGGTTTAAATCAAGGTGTTGACTTCTTAGGTGGAAGATCATATATAGTTAGGTTTGACAAAGAGGTCAAATCATCAGATATTGAATCTACATTAAATGATGCATTTGGGAGTGCTGAAGTTAAAACATTTGGTCCCTCAAACCAGTTAAAGATCACTACTAAATATAAAGTAGATGAGGAAGGTCTAGCTGTTGATAATGAAATTAAAAACCTTTTATTTGATAATCTAAATGAACTTTTTACTAACCCACTAACTTTCCAACAATTTTCAGCTGGTGAGGATGTTGGTATAATGTCAAGTATTAAAGTCGGTCCTACAATAGCAGACGATATAAAGAAAAATTCAGTTTGGGCAATTTTTGGTTCTTTAATAATTGTATTCTTGTATATATTGCTTAGATTCCAAAAATGGCAATATTCTATAGGAGCTGTTTCAGCTGTCTTTCATGATGTTATTATAGTACTGGGTATTTTCTCCCTTACATACAAAATAATGCCATTTAACATGGAAATTAATCAAGCATTTATAGCTGCTTTGCTTACTGTAATTGGTTATTCACTTAATGATACCGTAGTAGTATTTGATAGAATAAGAGAATTCTTTGGAATTCATAAATCTTGGGATAATCAAACTGTGGTGAATACTGCTTTAAACAGTACTTTAAGTCGTACTCTTAATACTTCTTTAACTACTCTAATAGTTCTTGTTGCAATCTTTATTTTTGGTGGTGAATCAATTAGAGGGTTTATGTTCGCATTAATTATAGGAGTTTTAGTTGGAACCTACTCTTCAGTTTTTATTGCTACTCCAATTATGTTTGATTCTTATAAAAGGAAAAATTAAACAAGTGTTTTTTTCTTTTTTATAAATAAGAATATAATTCCTATAATAATAAATGGAATACTTAACCATTGACCTGTTGATAAGCCGGGTAAAAATGTTTCAATTCCACCTTGACTTTCTTTCATAAATTCAACAACGAATCTTATTGAGAATAAACCAATTAGAAAGTAACCAAATAAAGTTCCTTCTTTTTCTCTTATTGATGTTTGATATAATTTATATAGTATTATAAAAAGAATTATATACCCAAAGGATTCATATAATTGAGCAGGATGTCTTGGAAGAGTTTCACCTCTATTTTCAAATATAACACCCCAGTTACTATCCGTATATTTTCCAAGGATTTCTGAATTGAAAAAATTACCTATTCTAACAAAAGCTCCTCCAATAGCAATCGGAATGGTTAACCTATCAAAAATCCATAATAGACTTTTGAAATTATATTTTCTCTTGAATAATAATAGCCCTATGAATATACCAATAGCTGCACCATGGCTAGCCAAACCTCTGAAACCAGTAAATTTATACCCGTCAATTAATCCTAGTATTGATGAATTTGATGACTCTTGAATAGGAAGTAATATTTCAATTAGATGAGTTTGATAATATCCCCATTGATAGAAAAAAACTTCACCAAATCTAGCTCCAAGAAAAACAGATACTACCATATAAATAAGCATAGGGTCAAGGTATTTTTCGTCTACATTTTCTTTTATGAAGAATGATTTTACGAGACTATATCCTGTTAAAAAAGCTAGAATAAACATTAAACTATAAACGTATACAGAGAAGCCACCAATTTCAAAAAGCGTTTCACTTGGAGACCATTTTATTTGAGAAATTATCATTTTTAAATATAAATATAATTTAGGGAACAGGGTCATATCCTCCTTTAAATAATGAATTACATCTTAGTATTCTCCTAACAGTTAAAAATGTTCCTTTGAAAACTCCATGTTTCTTTAGAGCAATAATCCCATATTCAGAACAAGATGGAGAGTAGATGCAGTTTCTTCCTAGAAACGGTGATATAAAAAGTCTGTAAAATTTTATTAATAGAATAAAAGGAAAGGCTAAAAGTTGACTAATCTTTATCATTTAGGTTTACTCCTATATTAGCAAGTTTATCTCTGATTTTATCAGAGAGATCATAATTTTTATTTAATCTAGCTTCAGTTCTAATTTCCATAAGTACTTCTAGAATTGAATCATTATTTGATTTGTTAGAATCACTATAACTGAGTCCTAGTATTTTATTTAAGAATATATCTATCAAATTGAGAAAATAATCTCTTTCGCGATTACCAATTTTTTTATCAGTATCATTAATGAACTTAGTTGAGTTAAATAACTCAGCTATAAGCATAGGTGTATTAAAGTCATCATTCAGGCAGCTAAAACATTTATGTTCCCATTTTTTAATTTTATCATACAATTCATCATTATTATCATTAGATACTTCAATATTTCTAACCCTCTTTATAATTTCAAGAAGTTTTTGATAACCCTTTTCAGATGCTATAAGAGCTGAATCACTTATATCTAAAACATTTCTGTAATGTGCTTGTAGAAAGAAAAACCTTATGACATTAGAATCAAATGCTTTGGAAAAAATATCATTTTTACCGGTAAATAGTTCATTTGGCAGAATATTATTTCCCGTAGATTTTGACATTTTTTTATTATTCAATGTCAGCATATTAGCATGAATCCAATATTTTGCTGGGTCTTTACCTGTATGACCATTACTTTGAGCAATTTCACAGTCATGATGAGGAAATTTCAAATCCATCCCTCCTCCGTGAATATCAAAATGATCACCTAAATATTTAGTGCTCATTGCAGTACATTCTAAATGCCAACCTGGGAATCCAATACTCCATGGTGATTCCCATTTCATAAGATGTTTTTCTTCTGCCTTTTTCCATAATGCAAAATCAAATTCATTTTTTTTATCCTCCTGATTGTCTAATGCTCTTGAATTTGACTTAAGATTTTCTAAGTCTCTACCTGATAATACTCCGTAATTATTGTTCTTATCATATTGCACTAGATCAAAATACACTGATCCATTTGATTCATAAGCAAGATCCTTTATTATTAAATCTTTAATAATAGCAATTTGTTCATGAATGTGACCTGATGCTATTGGTTCTATACTAGGATCTAGCGCATTAAATGTTTTTAAAGTGTTTCTAAAGTCATTTGTGTATTTTTGAGCTACCTCCATCGGTTCAAGCTTTTCAAGTTTTGCTTTCTTTGATATTCTATCTTCCCCATTTTCTTCTAAATGACCAACATCAGTTATATTTCTGACATATCTAACATTGTATCCAAGGTGAGTAAAATATCTATATATGACATCAAAAGAAATGAATGTCCTGCAATTCCCAAGATGGACATCACTGTAAACAGTTGGTCCACACACATACATACCTATAGAGTTATCTTCAATTGACTTAAACTTTTCTTTCGAATTAGTTAAAGAATTGTATATATGTAACTCTTGAGAGATCATTAAAGGTCTGTTTCTAGTTTAATAAAATCTAAAAAATCTCTTCTGTATTGAGCTTCCTTGAATTTTCCTCCAAATTCTGCAGTTACAGTACTTGAATGAACATCATTAATACCTCTAGAATTAACACATAAATGTTTTGCATCTATTACACATGCAACATCATTAGTATTAAGTGCTTTTTGAAGTTCCTTTACAATTTGAATATTAAGCCTTTCCTGAACTTGAGGTCTTTTAGAGAAATAATCAACTATTCTGTTAATCTTTGATAGTCCAACAACAGTTCCATTTGATATATAAGCAACATGAGCAAAACCTACAATTGGAAGTAAATGATGTTCACATGTTGAATAAAGTGTGATATTTTTTTCAACAAGCATCTCTCCATATTTGAACTTATTTTTAAAAGTTGAAGGAATAGGCCTGTTATCTGGATTTAATCCACCAAAAATTTCCTTTACAAACATTTTAGCAACCCTCTTTGGAGTTCCTTTAAGACTGTCATCAGTAAGATCCATGCCAAGAACATCTAGTATTTCATAAACCTTTTCTTCTATAAGTTTTATCTTTTCTGAATCAGAAATTCTAAAAGCATCTTTCTTTAAAGGGTTGTTAATACTCGATGAAACGTGATCATCTCCAATTGAATCAATTTCTTCTTTTAATATATCTTGAAGTTTCATAAATAATATTTGAGTTACACAAAGATAGTTATTATGTCGTTAAATAGAAGTTAAAGTTTTATGCTAAATGATGCATAAAAAGAGTATGTGTCATCCTCTATTGAGTAATTATTAGTTAGTCCCCTAGTAAACATTCTGTTTTGATTATAGTTATTAGACTTTGTTATTCCAAAATCAAAATCTGTATAACCAAAGTTTATTCCAAGTCCAGCTGAAATACCATTTATTTTGTTGTCTATATTAGAGTCAGGACCTTTGTAAGAAAAGTATCCACCCCTTAGATTTAAATTTTTAATTCTATATTCACCTCCTAAACGAATAGATTCTGATAGACCTGCAAACTTGTTTTTTATTGAGTAATTAAGCGAATTTAGATATGAATCTTTACTGTTGTTATCATCAAACTTTGAATTATTGAATTTAGTTACTTCATAATCAAAACTTATTAAACCTTTTTTACCAAATATATATGCAAGACTAAACAAAGATTTAGATGGAAGTGTGAGTTTATAATCATCATAAATATTAATAGTGTTGGGGTCAATTATATAGGTTATTAAGCCATCTTTTTCTCTTATATCACTTTCAATATACTGTGAATTCTCTTCTTCAATTTTAAGCTCAGTTGGAGAGGTATATGAGATACCAAGTCTTAATTGTTTAATCTTTACAATCGTTCCAATTTGGATTGAAATACCGTTTCCTAGAGCTAATAAATTCTCTTTTAGGAGAACTCTTTCGACTTTAGAATCATCTTCATAACCATTCTCTTGAAATGTTTTTGTTTCTTCAAAATTTGTCTCATGATAATTGATGTTTACTCCTGCAAATAGATTCTTGTTAAAAGAAGTTCCAAGATTAACACTATGTTTAAGGTGATTACCTATTCTTGTAACTTCCAGATTTTGGTTTAAGTTATTGTAGCTTGAATTAGAGATATAATTATTTGAATCTTCTCCAGCTTGATTAATAACATAGCTTTGATATCCAAGAAAAGCTTGTTGATCAGCAAAGCCATAATTATTTCCTAAATATTTATATACACTTTGTGTTGTTTCATCTTCATAAATTAATAAATCTTCAGAAGGTATACCATCAGCATAATATAAAAAATAACTATCTATTCCGTTATTGTTATTTCCAGACAATCTAAAGGAGCTATTGAAGTCACCTAGGATATTTAGATTGTATCCAACTGATAACTTTGACTTTTTATTCTCATATACAAGTACCGCTCCAAGCCCTCCAAATGAAAACAAATCATTTTTAGATTTAGATTTAGAACTGTTTAGAATATTATTAATTTTTTGATTTTTATAGTTCAATGATATTGCTATCTCTGAATCAAGAAAAACAGATGAGCTAGCAGGATTTATTGAAATTGCGGAAACATCTCCACCTAAAGCACCAAATGCTCCACCCATTGAATTAAATCTTGATGTACCTTCATGACTAAATGAATTATATCTTAGTACGTCCTCATATGTTTGAGAAAATGAAAATGAAGAAGCAATTATGAAGATGTAGAATAAAAACTTTTTTCTGGACATTTAATTTATCTTTCCACCACCTCTTGATCCGGATGCACTACCACCTTTAGAGCCCCCACCACCTACACTTCCACTTGATCTTGTAGAATTTCCAACTTGAGATCCTCTAGATGAACTAGTAGAAACAGGATTAGATCTTGATCTAACAGATGAATTATTAAACTGAGATTGATTAGGTGAATAGGAATTAGACCTTGATCTAGCGGATGAATAATTAAATGAGTTTCCTCTTTGACTTGGATTAACAGATCTAACTTGTCTGTATGATTCTCTTACGTAATCACTTTTTATAGAACTTAAGTTAGGAATAGAACTAGATCTATTAATATTTCTTGTGTTAGAGCTTCCTCTTGTATAAACTCCAATCAGATCATTGTCAATTCCATCAAAATCTTGATCTCCTGTTCTATCGATATAGATCCCTCCATAAGCGCTCATTCTTGAATATAGACCAGAAACACTAATTCCCTGTCTATCATTTTTTCGAGAACTGTTACTAGTTGAGTTTTTTTCACCTCTTCTTGAAGCAGAATTACTAAAGTCTACTCTTGATGGTTCTCTTCTGTTTTGATCATAAGCTACACTATCATACATGCTTCCAGAGTACCAGGGGTAATTTCTTGAATATCGCATCATGTACCAGTAATATTGTCCTAATGAAGTTGCATAAGGTGAAAAATAAAAGTTCATAGGTCCATAAAAAGGATAGCCTAAATTATATGCAAAACTATTGTAGAAAAAAGGTGATCTATAACCATAATTTAGGAATGATCCATTATTTGAGAAGAATGGATTAAATGTCATATTATGATAAAAAGGGTCTAAATAAAATCTACCAAAGCTTGGAAAGAAATTATTTACAATTTCTTGTGAATCAGGATTAGCTCCCCAGGGTAAATTACCTGACTCAGTTACATTGGATGAATTAAGAGATTCATCTGCAAAATCTTGAAAAACAACTTTATAATCAAGGCCTCTTTCGTTTGAAGAGTAAATCCCATCACTATCATCATAATATGAGGTTAATTGATAGGATGAACAGCTTATAAAAAGGGCTGAGAAAATGAATACTTTAAATAAATTTGCAATTTTTTTCATTAAATATAAAGTTATGAATAATTTTTTAAATCTAAATTATTACTTTTATTACATAATTAAAATGACATTTGTCACCTTAACTACTACTTAATATAATTGCAATAATTGTGCCATTTATTTATAAAAAGTCTAAACAAGATTAATTTAATGGAAAAAAAAATTACTCCTAGAAACGAAGATTACTCAAAGTGGTACAATGATATTGTTTCAGAAGCTGGCTTAGCCGAATCTTCTGATGTAAGAGGTTGTATGGTTATTAAACCTTATGGTTTTTCAATTTGGGAATTAATGAAGTCTCAGCTAGATAAAATGTTCAAAGAGACAGGTCATGAAAATGCTTATTTTCCATTATTTATTCCTAAGTCTTTGTTTGAAGCAGAAGAAAAAAATGCAGAAGGTTTTGCTAAAGAGTGTGCTGTAGTCACACATTACAGATTGAAAAATGATCCAGATTCAAAGGGTAAATTAATTGTCGACCCAGATTCAAAGCTTGAGGAAGAGTTAATAGTTAGACCAACTAGTGAAGCAATAATATGGAAAACCTATAAAAAATGGATTCAATCTTATCGGGATCTTCCAATTCTTATCAATCAATGGGCAAATGTAGTTAGATGGGAAATGAGAACAAGATTATTTTTAAGAACATCTGAGTTTCTTTGGCAAGAAGGTCATACTGCTCATGCAACTAAAGAAGAGGCTCTTGAGGAAACTAAGTTGATCAACGATATATATTCTAAGTTTGCTGAAAAATTTATGGCAATGCCCGTTGTTAAAGGATATAAATCTGAATCGGAAAGATTTGCAGGTGCTGAAGAAACATTATGTATTGAAGCATTAATGCAAGATGGAAAGGCCTTACAAGCTGGTACATCACATTTTCTTGGTCAAAATTTTGCAAAAGCATTCGATGTTAAGTATGCAGATAAAACAGGTAAACTAGAATATGTTTGGGCAACTTCTTGGGGAGTTTCAACTAGACTTATGGGTGCATTAATTATGTCTCATAGTGATGATATTGGTCTTGTCCTTCCACCTTTACTTGCTCCTATTCAGATTATCATTATTCCTTTAATTAAGTCTAAAGATGACCCAAAGAAAATACTAGACAAAACAAATGAACTATTCGATTCATTTAAAAAATTAGGAGTTAGAGTTAAAATTGATGATAGGGAAAACATTAATCTTGGTTTTAAGTTAAATGACTCTGAGGTAAAAGGAATACCAATGAGAATAGTTGTAGGTGAGAAAGAAATTGATAACAATCAATTTGAAGTTTTTTATCGCCATAATCTCAAAAAAATATCCACTGACTTTGAAGGTATATTAGATCTAGTAAATTCTTCAATCTCCTCTGTCCAATCTGAAATGATTGCTGAATCAAAGAAAAGATTGAAGGAAAATACCTACGAAGTAAATACATATGATGAGTTTAAAGAATTAATATCAAATCAAAGTGGTTTTGTTATAGCAGGGTGGGATGGAACTAATGAGACTGAGGAAGCCATTAAAAGTGAAACAAAAGCTACAATTAGATGTATCCCTGAAGACCTTGATTATAAAGGTGTTACATGTATTTATTCTGGTAAGCCAGCACGTTATAAAGTAATATTTTCAAAATCTTATTGAAATATTAAAATTTAAATTAAATTTGCACCCTGATGGCCCGTTCGTCTATCGGTTAGGACCTCAGGTTTTCATCCTGGAAAGAGGGGTTCGATTCCCCTACGGGCTACTAAATAAAAAATTATGGCAAATCATAAATCTGCTTTAAAAAGAATACGTTCTAACGAATCAAAGAAGTCTTTGAATAAACTTCAGCATAAGACTACTAGGAATGCTATCAAAAAATTAAAAGAAGCTAAAACTAAGAAAGAGGCAAGTAAACTTTTCCCTGGTGTAGTTTCATTGATAGATAAGTTAGCTAAGAAAAACGTTATTCATAAAAATAAAGCATCTAATCTTAAGTCAAAACTTAGTAAGCTTAAATAATTAGGAGTTCATTGATATTAAGAACTCTTCATTACTTTTAGTTTTTCTAAATCTATCATTGATAAATTCCATTGCTTCTACAGGATTCATATCTGCTAGATATTTTCTCATTATCCACATTCTCTGAATAGTATTTTCATCTAACAGTAAATCATCTCTTCTTGTACTTGAAGAAACTAAATCAATTGCCGGAAATATTCTTCTATTTGAAATTCTTCTATCCAATTGAAGTTCCATGTTTCCAGTACCTTTAAATTCTTCAAAAATAACTTCATCCATTTTTGATCCTGTATCAGTAAGAGCAGTAGATATAATTGATAATGAACCACCATTTTCAATATTCCTTGCAGCTCCAAAGAATCGTTTAGGTTTGTGAAGTGCATTAGCATCAACACCACCACTTAAAATTTTACCAGATGCTGGTTGAACAGTATTGTATGCTCTAGCTAACCTTGTGATTGAATCTAGAAGTATAACTACATCATGACCACATTCTACTAATCTTTTAGCTTTCTCTAAAACAATATTGGCAACTTTTACATGTCTGTCTGCTGGCTCATCAAATGTAGATGCTACAACTTCCCCTTTAACATTTCTCTGCATGTCTGTTACCTCTTCAGGTCTTTCATCTATCAATAAAATTATTTGAAATACTTCTGGATGATTTGCAGCTATAGCATTGGCTACATCTTTAAGTAACATAGTCTTTCCAGTTTTAGGTTGGGAGACAATCATACCTCTTTGTCCTTTTCCTATTGGAGAAAAAAGATCAATTATCCTTGTTGAAATTGTGCTTTCTTTTGATGAGATATTAAACTTTTCCTCAGGAAAAAGCGGAGTCAAATGTTCAAAAGAAACCCTATCTCTTACTACTTCAGGGTTTAACCCGTTAATCTTATTTACCTTAATAAGAGGGAAATATTTCTCACCATCTTTTGGAGGTCTTACAGTACCATGAACTGTATCACCTGTTTTTAGACCAAAAAGTTTAATTTGAGACATTGATACATATATATCATCAGGTGATGACAGATAATGATAATCTGATGATCTAAGAAATCCATAACCGTCTTGCATTATTTCAAGAACACCTTCTGATTCAATTATCCCATCGAATTCAAAGTCTGGTTCTTTGTATTTTCTCCTGGTATCTTTATTAAAATTATCATCTTTTCTATTAGTAAAATTCTTGTTATGATGATTTTTATTTCCACTATTTCTCAGCTTTCTATCAACTCTGAAAGGTTTGTTAGTGTTATCATGATCAGATTTAACCTCTGTTTGTTTTTTCTGTGGATCAGATTTAACCTCTGTTTGTTTTTTCTGTGGATCAGATTTAACCTCTGTTTGTTTTTTCTGTGGATCAGATTTAACCTCTGTTTGTTTTTTCTGTGGATCAGATTTAATCTCTGTTGATTTTTTATCTCCTGCCTTACCAATTATAGTGTCAATTATATCTTGTTTTTTCTGACCTTTTAGATCTTTTAACCCAATTTGTTCAGCAATTTCAATAAGCTCAGCTATTTTTTTAGCTTTAAGCATTTTAATATCGTACATGTGTATAGAAAGTTTTGATTTGAAATGTTAATAGAAAAGTACTTCTTGGAAGAAATATTATATCAAATTTACGAATTTATTTTTAATTTCAACAAATATCTAATTTAACTAGTTATGTCAAGGTATTTCATTGAGTTTTCATATGATGGAACAAATTATCATGGACTGCAAAAACAGCCTAATTCAAAGACTATTCAAGAGTCAATAGAAACCAATATGTTTAAATATTTTGGTATTAAGTCTAATTTAACTTTAGCAGGTCGAACTGATACAGGAGTACATGCTAGACAAATGTTTGCGCATTTTGATATTGAAACAGAATTTGAACAAAAAAAATTCTGTAAATCATTGAACATGATGTTGCCTAAGGATATAAGTTTAGAATCCTTATCTTTAGTATCTGACGAATCTCATGCTCGGTTTGACGCTACTTCTAGAACATATGAATATTTTATTAATTCAAAAAAAAATCCATTTAATTATAAGTTTGCATATTATCTTAAAGATGAACTTGATATTGAAAAAATGAATAAAAGCTGTTTTAGGTTAATAAATCATCTTGACTTCAAATGTTTTTCCAAATCTAATACAGATGTTAAGACTTATAATTGTGATATTTCCGTTGCTAAATGGGATATTATGGAAAATGGTTTTAGATTTAACATTACAGCTAATAGGTTTCTGAGAAATATGGTTAGATCAATAGTAGGAACAATGCTAGAGATAGGAAGATTAAAAATTTCTGATATGGATTTTCAAAAAATATTAGATTCTAGAGATAGGAGTGAAGCAGGTTTTTCTGTTCCTGCATCGGGACTATTCTTGACTAATGTTACTTATAATGAAAAATTTATAAAAATTTGGAGAAAGTAAAAGGTAAAATTTTTGATGCAAAAATGTTTACTAAGCTCTTAGTATTCGTGAAACCATATAATATTACTTTTTATGGAGTTATGACTTCAGCTATCTTAATTTCTCTTCTATCCACTCTTACTCCTTATTTGCTTAAAGTAGTTGTTGACGATTATCTTCTTTTAAAAAACTATGATGGAATGCAATCAATAATCTTAATAATGATTATTGTGCTTTTTCTAGAAGTCGTTTTCATGTATTTGTTTACATATTATGCAAACTGGCTTGGACAGATGGTAATTAAAAACTTAAGAGTAAAAGTATTTGAAAAAATATTAAAATTTAAAATGTCTTTTTTTGATAAAAATGCTGTTGGAAGATTAGTTACAAGAACAGTTAATGATATTGAAACAATTGCTAGTATTTTTTCTCAAGGATTATTTATGATAATTGCAGATATTTTAAAAATGGTAACGGTCTTAACTGTTATGACAATTATAAATCTTGAACTTACACTTGTGGTAATCTCAATTTTTCCAATTCTTATATATGCAACAAGAGTTTTTCAAAAATCCATGAAAGTTGCTTTTGAAAGAGTTAGGAGGGAAGTTGCAAACTTAAATTCTTTTGTTCAAGAAAGAATAAGTGGAGTTAAAATTGTTCAAATTTTTAACAGAGAACAACTTGAAATTAAAAATTTCAATGATATAAATACTAAACATAGAGATGCTTGGCTAAGAACTGTTTGGATAAATTCAATTTTCTTTCCAATTGCTGAAATATCTACTTCTATTTGTATAGGTCTATTAGTCTGGTGGGGTGGTTTTAATAATCTAAATGGAGAAAATATATCTTTAGGTACATTATTTCTATTTATTTCGATGTCTGGTCTTTTGTTTAGACCTCTTAGGCAAATTGCTGATAGATTTAACACCTTACAGATGGGTATGGTTTCATCAGAAAGAATATTTAAAATACTTGAGGATGACTCAGAAATAAACGATAATGGTATAATTGAACAATCCTCATTCAATGGATTAATTGAATTTAAAAATGTTAAATTCTCCTATATAGAAAATCAATTAGTCATAAATGATATTTCTTTTAAAATTTACCCTGGTGAAACTACTGCAATTGTTGGTCCTACAGGTAGTGGGAAGACTACTATTACTAATTTAATAACTAAGTTTTATGAGATTGATTCAGGAAGTATTCTTATTGATGGGAGGGATATTAATGAATTTAAACTTGAAAATATTAGAAAGAAAATAGGTGTTATACTTCAGGATGTTTTCTTATTTGCGGACACTATATTTAATAACATTACTTTATTTAATAATGAGATATCAATTAAAGATGTTGAGAGAGCCGCCAAAGATCTTGAAATTCATGATTTTATACTATCTCTCCCAGGTGGTTATGACTTTAATGTTAGTGAGAGAGGTAGTACCCTTTCTTCTGGTCAAAAACAATTAATTGCTTTTTTAAGAGTTTTAGTTAATAATCCTGATATTTTAATATTAGATGAAGCTACATCTTCAATTGATTCATATTCAGAGGATTTAATTAAAAATGCAACAAAGAAAATAACAATGGGTAAAACATCAATTATTATTGCTCATAGACTTTCTACAGTTGAATCTGCCGATAAAATTATTTACATGGAAAACGGTAGAATATTAGAGTATGGAAACCATAGAGAATTATTAAATATTCCAAATGGAAAGTTTAAAAAATTATATGAAGAGCAATTTGTTGAAAATGAATTAGTCTAGTTTTTCTAAAAGTTTTTTACATTCCATCGCTTCTTTCACATCATGAACTCTTATAATATTTGCACCTTTTTCTAATGCTAATGTATTGAGAATTGATGTACCGTTAAGAGCATCTTGAGGTGAGCTATTTAAAACTTTATAGATCATAGATTTTCTAGATAATCCAACCATAATTGGCTTGCCAAGTGATTTAAAAAGTTTTAAATTTTTTAAAATCTCATAATTATCATCAATACTCTTTCCAAATCCAAATCCCGGATCAATAATTATATTAGTAAATTCTATTTTTTCAAGCTCTTCAATTTTTTGTTCAAAAAATGAAATTATTGATTCGACTAGGTTGTCATAATTAGTATTTACTTGCATGTTTATTGGATCTCCCTTCATATGCATCATTATGTATCCAGCTTTATGTTTTTTGACTACTTTAAACATATCCTTATCATATTTACCAGAACTAATATCATTTACTAACGAAAACCCCTTAGATAAAGCAAAATCTGCTACAGATGAGTTGTATGTGTCAATCGAGAACAATACTTCACTAAAATTTGAAGCTAGTTCATTTATATGATTGTAAATCAAATCAAATTCTTCTTTTGGTCCTATCAATTTAGATCCTGGTTTTGAACTTGCAGCGCCTAAATCAATTATATCCGCACCATTCGAAATAAGTTTTGAAACTTGGGAATTTACTTTTTCAATATTATCATATTCACCACCATCAAAAAATGAATCTTTAGAAATATTAACAATTCCCATAATTTTTTTAGTAGAGAAATCTAATATTTTTCCATTACAATTTAAAGTCATACTTTTAGTCTTCTTTTCCAAATTTATGCTAAAATCTTATATGGAAGATACAAAGTCACAATATCATCAAATAATAAATAAATCAAGAAAAATTTTTGTTGATAAGAACTCAGATTATGGTTCTTCTTGGAGGGTACTAAGGATTATTTCCCTAGTTGATCAAATTAACATTAAAGCTCAGAGGATTAGAAATTTACAAAACAATATAAATAATAAAATTGCTGAAGGTCAAACAGCTGAATTTTATGGTATTATTAATTATTCTGTTATGGGTCTAATTCAGTTGGAAAAAGGAGTGGTTGATGAACCAGATCTTGATTCTAGTCAAATCATTGATCTTTATGATAAGAACATTAATGAAACTTTTGAATTAATGTTAGCTAAGAATCATGATTATGGTGAAGCTTGGAGAGAAATGGAGGTAATTAGTTTAACAGATTTAATAATTCAAAAAATTTATAGAACTAAGAGTATTTTAAAAAATAATGGAAAGACAAATGTAAGTGAAGGAGTTGATGCTAATTTTCAAGATATTTTAAATTATTCTGTATTTGCTCAAATTTTATTAAAAGAATAATATGAAAAATTTACACATTGTAGGTAATTGGAAAATGAGTTTAAACAAAGAAGACTCAATAGCATTGGCTGAAAAAATTAAATCAATTTCAAAAAAAGATAATTTAAATATTGAAGTTGCTCCAACTAGCTTATATATTGATAATATTAGAGAGATTTTAGAAGAATCAGATATAAGTGTAATTAGTCAAAACTTTGACCTTGAAAACCTTGGGTCTTATACAGGGGGGGTATGTCTTGATCAATTAAAAGAAATAGGTATTACTAAGACTATTCTAGGTCATTCAGAGAGAAGATCAAAATTCAATGAGTCTGATGATCAAATTAATAAGAAACTAGAGATTATCTTAAAATCTGAACTAGATGTTATTTTTTGTTTTGATAGTTATGAGCAAGTTCCTTTTGAGTTAATAAAGAATACCATTCAGGATAATGATAATATAAAGCTAACTCTAGCATATGAACCTACTTGGGCAATAGGTACTGGAAAAACTGCATCTATTGATCATATTGTAGAAATACACACAAAAGTTAAAGACACCCTATCTAAATATTCGCTTCAAAATATACCGATATTGTACGGTGGAAGTGTTAATCCATCAAATTCTAAGGAGATATTGTCTTCTGATAATGTTGATGGTGTATTGGTAGGTGGTGCATCGACAAAGTTTGATCAACTTATAGGAATAGTTCATTCTATTTAACAATTCTTTATGAACGCACTTTTTTATATAAAGTTATATTTGTGAAATATGTTTAAAAAACTTCTAACTTCAATTTTATTAATTATGAGTCTAACAATTAGTTCTCAAGTTTCTACTGACAACTCTATACATCAGTTTAAAGTTGCCGATATATCTGGTAATATTTTTGATTTTTCAGAGCTTAAAGGAAAGAAAGTAATGATAGTTAACACAGCATCTAAATGTGGTCTAACTTATCAGTATGAGTCATTACAAAAACTTTATTCTCAATACAAAGACCTTAATTTTGTGATAATTGGATTTCCCTCTAACGACTTTCTTTGGCAAGAACCAGGATCAAATGATCAAATAATGGACTTCTGTGAGCAAAATTATGGAGTTACATTCCCTATGATGAGTAAAATAAAGGTTAAAGGTTCAAAAAAACATCCTATATATCAGTTTCTAACTGAAAAATCTAAGAATGAATTTAAGGACTCAAAGGTCACTTGGAATTTTCAAAAATACCTTATAAATAAAGCAGGTAAAATTGAAAAAATTATTGCTCCCAAGACTAGACCAGATTCCGAAGAAATTGTATCTTGGATTACAAATGGTGACTAAAAATAAATTTTCAACCAGATGTGTTCATGAAGGTGAAATAAAGGACACTATGTATCAGGGAATAGTCTCTCCTCTGTTTATGTCTACTACCTACCCATGGTTTGGAGGTGATTCTGAAACTAAGCCTTACCCTAGATATTTTAACACTCCTAATCAAGAGTTTTTATCAAAAAAAATTGCTTCACTTGAAAACGGTGAAAAGGCATTGATTTTTACATCAGGCATGGCTGCCATTAGCACATCTATAATGGCAAACGTAAAGAGTGGTGATCACATTATTTTTCAAGATGATTTGTATGGAGGTACAAGAAATTTTATACAGACTGAATTTGATAAGTTTGGTATAGAATATTCGTTTACTAATAGTCTTGATCCTAAAAGTTTTTCTGATGAAATTAAAGATAACACTGTTGGGATTTATGTAGAAACTCCAAGTAATCCTCTTTTAAAAATTGTTGATTTAAAATCAGTTTCATCAATTGCTAAAGAAAAGGGAATTTGGACTATGATTGATAATACTTTTGCTAGTCCAGTCAATCAAAATCCAATTGATCATGGAATAGACATTGTTATTCATAGTGCTACAAAATACCTTGGAGGACATAGTGATATCTCAGCAGGGGCTGTAATTAGTTCAGAACTAAGAATCGAAAAAATACTTAATTCTGCTAAAAACTTTGGTGGAAATTTAAGCGATTATACAGTCTGGTTATTAGAAAGAAGTATGAAAACTTTACTTATTAGAGTGAAAGAACAGACTAATAATGCAAAAATTCTTGCTAAAATGTTAGATGAAAACACTAATATTTCACGAGTTTATTATCCAGGACTAGAATCACATCCCTCACATGAGCTTGCTAAATCTCAAATGAATGACTTTGGTGCAATGATGTCTTTTGATTTAAACAAAAATGTTGATGTGTATGATTTTCTTAAATCATTAAAAATAATTAAACCTGGAATGAGTCTTGCAGGAGTTGAAACGACAGTAAACTTTCCAATGAAAACATCTCATGGGTTAATGACCCAGGAAGAAAGAGATATACAGGGAATAGGTGATAAGCTTATTAGATTATCTGTTGGTATTGAATCTTATGAAGATCTTTATGAAGATCTTGACCAAGCAATAAAATTATCAATAAAATGAAAGTTGACATATTAGCATTTGGTGCCCATCCGGATGATGTAGAAATGGGTTGTGGTGGTACAATAGCTAAGTCAACATCTATGGGTAAAACAGTTGGAATTATAGATCTAACCAGAGGAGAGCTTGGCACAAATGGTTCTGTTGAGCTAAGAGATAATGAAGCGTCTGAAGCTTCATCAATATTAGGCTCAAAATTTCGATTAAATCTAGACTTTGAAGATGCTTTTATCTTTAATAATAAGGAGAATCAAATTGAAGTTGTTAAAATCATTAGGCACTATCAACCTGATATAATATTATCACCTACTCAATTTGACCGTCATTCTGATCATGGTAAAGCTTCCGATTTAATTTATGAATCAGCTTTTTTAAGTGGTTTAACTAAGTTGGATACTGCTTATGAAGGTGAAAATCAGTCACCCTGGAGGCCTAAAATAAATTTAAATTATCAACAGTGGAATGATTTTGATCCTGATTTAATAGTAGATATATCTGACTTTATTGAAATAAAAAAAGATGCTATCCTAGCATTTAAAAGCCAAGTACTTAAAGATTCATCTACTAAGTCTACTAAAATTAATTCTGATAATTTTATAGAGAGTATTAAATACAGGGCAAAAAATTATGGAAGGTTGATTGATAAGGAATATGCAGAGGCATTTCAGTCAAGAAAAAATATAGCTATTGATAATATTTTTGATCTATTATAATTTTTTTAAAAATCCTTTAATATAATTTTCAAAAAGTCTATTTTTGCCACCTAAATGGTGGTTGTAGCTCAGTTGGTTAGAGCGCCTGATTGTGGTTCAGGAGGTCGGCGGTTCGAGACCGCTCTTCCACCCAAGTTAACCGTTACATTACACGTTTAAAATAAACCCTTCAGCTAATGAGGGGTTTTTTCTTTAGTTTTCCTTATACATTGTTAATTTACAAAAAATAGAGTAAAAATGCTATTAATTGGCAGTGCTCTGACAGTTGAATTAACGTAAAATGGATGTTTAGAGGAGTGAGTTCTGTATTTAGAAAAATTCAAGCTATTTTACCCTTTAATAACTGTTATACTAATATGCTTATTAGGAACAGGTGTGTAAGCTAGACAAACAGCACAATTATTTTCTTTTTTATTGTCTATGATAAATTCGAAAGATGAACCTTCTCTTATGCTTTCAGGAAAATCACATACACTTTCTAAGGCAAATACATTTTTATATTCAATATCTGAAAACTCATCTATCCAGATTTTTTCGATCAATTCTTGTGGAAAATCAATATCATTTACTTGAATTACATAATTCAAGCAAATACCTTGCTTAACAAGAGTACCTGTAAAAGTTTTTTCTTGATTAATTGATTCTTTATTACAACCAATTATTGACACCAATAAAATGAATATAATTTTCTTAATTTTTTCTACTCTTTATCTACTTCAATCTTTTTGTCCATATTAGCAATCTCCCATGCAGTATAAAAAATTAATTTAGTTCTTTCTGTTAATAGGTCATAACGAATCTTATCTGGAGTGTCTCCTGTACCATGATAATCCTCGTGAGTTCCGCTGAAGTAAAAAATTACAGGAATATTATTTTTAGCAAAGTTGAAATGATCACTTCTTTCATAAAAGTTATTAGGATCATCTAATTCATTAAACGTATAATCTAATTCAAGGTTTATTGTTCTATTGTTTACCTCTTCTGATGTTTCATGTAGCTTTGAACTTAATCTATCAGAACCAATTAAATAAATATATCTATCATTATCAGAGCCTCTATTAGGATCTGTTCTTCCTATCATATCAACATTTAAATTTGTTATAGTCTTTTCAAGAGAGTATAATGGATCCATAGTATAGTACTCAGAACCTAATAAACCTTTTTCTTCACCTGTTACATGAAGAAAAACAATCGATCTTTTAGGTCCATTACCTTCAGATTCAGCTAATTTAAATGCTTGGGCAAGTTCAAGTAAAGCCATAGATCCAGATCCGTCATCATCTGCACCATTATAAATATCATCACCTCTTTTGCCAACATGATCTAGATGTGCAGAAATAATTATATATTCATCTGGATGTACAGAACCTTTTATTATAGCAGCAACATTTTCTGTTTCAATCCAATTAACTTCTTTTTCATTCATCATAAAACCTCTAACTGAATCAGGGAAACTGTAAGGAAATGTTACCATTTTGCCAGGAACGTCAACTAATAATTTTTGAAAATAATCTTCTGTTTTATCTGCCTTATCTATTTCATTTGATTTATAAAAATCTCTAATAAAATTAACAGCTAATTTTTGACCTGGTTCACCAGTTTCTCTACCCTCAAACTTGTCTGATGCAAACTCATAGAGTAAATCACTTAGTTCGTTGGATGTTATTGATTCTGCATATTTATCTGAAAGATTTTCTTGTGAACAACTAATTGATATTGAAAATATTAGAATTATAAGTTTAAGATTTTTCATTTTATTTATTTTAATTAGCACAAATTAAACATATTCTATATACTATGTATTGCATATTGTTAAATTAATTTCATCAATTAAACTTTTTTAATATTATAATTAAATTTGGAAAATGGATCAACTATTATTGTTTCTTATATCTTCAATAGCCCTTACCTTAATCCCAGGGCCAGATATTATATTTGTATTAAATCAAAGTCTTGAAAATAAAAAATCAGGTTTATTAATTTCAATAGGTCTTTGTTCAGGATTGGTTATACACACATTAATTTTGGTTTTTGGCTTATCAGTCTTTATTGAAACTAACGAATATCTAATCAATTATTTAAAATATTTTGGAACCCTATATCTTTTTTATTTAGCATATGCTGAATTAAAGACTAAATTCAACGTTGATGCTAAAGTTGAAAACACAAATTTGTTTTTTAGAGGTCTATACATGAATTTAGTTAATCCAAAAGTTCTACTATTTTTCATTGCATATTTCCCTAATTTTCTTTTTTCAGAAACCATATCCACAAGTCTTCAGTTTCTTGTTTTAGGTTCAATATTTATTTCTCAAGCTTTGATTATATTTTTTATTGCTTCAATAGCATCAAACAACTTAGCTTCTTTTTTAAAAATTGATACTAAAAACTATAAATTAACTTATTTCAAATCCCTTGTTTTTATTATAATTGGCCTTTCAATTTTATTATAAATACACTAGAATTAAATTTGTATCTTTGCATGCAATTAGTTTATAATTAGTTGCATTATGATAAAATCAAAATTTGTTGGAGAAGGTTTAACCTATGAAGACGTTCTCTTAGTGCCATCCTACTCCAAAATACTTCCTTCTGACGTCTCTCTTAAAACAAAGTTTAGTAAGAATGTAAGTTTAAATGTTCCAATACTTTCTGCCGCAATGGATACTGTAACAGAAAGTAAAATGGCAATTGCTATGGCAAGTGAAGGTGGTATTGGTGTAATTCATAAAAATATGTCAATAGATGAACAGGCTAATGAAGTGAGATTGGTTAAAAGAGCCGAATCTGGAATGATAATTGATCCAGTAACACTTGATGCAAATTCATTAGTTATTGATGCAAAAAATAACATGAAGAAATATAAAATTGGAGGAATTCCAATTGTTTCTAATAACGGAAAGTTAATAGGGATAGTAACTAACAGAGACTTAAGGTTTGAGAAAGATAATTCAAAAAAATTATCTGAAGTTATGACAAGTAAAAATCTAATAACTGCAAAAGCGGGTACTTCAATGTCTCAGGCAGAAGATATTTTACAAACTCATAAGATTGAAAAATTACCTGTAGTTGACACCAATGGAATACTTATTGGATTAATTACATTTAGAGATATTAATAAACACTCTGAAAAACCAACTTCTAATAAGGATAAGTTAGGTAGATTAATGGTTTCTGCTGCTATTGGTACAGATGATGATTATTTTAAGAGAGCTGAAAAACTTATCAAATCTGGAGTTGACGCTCTAGTCGTTGATACCGCTCATGCTCACTCTAGTAGGGTGGGAGATGTTCTAAAAAACCTAAAAGATGCTTATGCAGATGTAGACATTGTAGTAGGTAATATTGCTACAGCTGATGCTGCAAATTATTTAAAAGAGAATGGTGCTGATGGAATTAAAGTTGGAATTGGTCCTGGCTCTATATGTACTACTAGAATAGTAGCTGGAGTTGGCTATCCTCAATTATCAGCAATTCTAGAGGTTTCAGAGGCTCTAAAAAATTCTAAAATACCAATAATAGCAGATGGAGGTGTTCGGTATACAGGAGATATTGCAAAAGCTATAGCAGCTGGAGCTGATTCTGTAATGCTAGGTTCACTTTTGGCTGGGACTGAGGAATCTCCCGGTGAAACAATAATATATGATGGTAGAAAATTTAAGACTTATAGAGGGATGGGATCAGTAGAAGCTATGCAAAAGGGAAGTAAGGATAGATATTTTCAATCTGATGAGTCAGATAAAAGAAAACTAGTGCCAGAGGGTATAGTAGGAAGAGTTCCATATAAAGGACAATTAAATGAAAGTATTCATCAATTTATTGGTGGTCTTCGTTCAGGAATGGGTTATTGTGGTTCTAAAGATATAGAAACCTTAAAAAAATCTTCAAAATTTGTAAAAATTACAGGTTCTGGAATTAGAGAGAGTCATCCACATAATGTATCTATAACAAAAGAAGCACCTAATTATAGTCCTCCTAAATCATAATCTTTGAAAAGATTCATCTTTATATTATTATTTTCATTTATAACAATTGGTTGTAATAACTTATCAAACAATAATTCCAATAATCTTGTAGCTAGAGCAGGTGAGAACTTTTTATATGAAAATGATCTCCCTAAATTTTTATCCGAAGACGATAGTATTAAAAAGTTTATGAATTTTATTGAATCTTGGGCAAAAGAAAAAGTTTTATATGACCTTTCTCTAGTAAACCTTTCACAGTCTAAAAAGAGTGAAATTGATGAACTAGTAAATAACTATAAAGTGGATTTATACATTAATTCTTATAAAGATTTAATAGTGAATACAAGAATTGATTCTTTAGTATCAACTTCTGTAATAGACTCTTTTTATAATCTTAATAGTAATAACTTTAAATTAAATGAAAACCTACTTAAATTCAGATATGTTAAAGTTCCCAATGATAATATTAATCTTAGTAGAATAAAAAGATATATTGTCAGAGTTAATGATGATGACAGATTATTTCTGGATTCACTTAATTTTCAATTTGCTGATTTAAAATTAAATGATTCTATTTGGTATACAGAGAGAGATGTTATTACTTCAATTGAGTTTATTAATCGGCAAAATAAATCTAACTATTTAATTAAAAATAAATTATTTACAATCGAGGATTCGCAGTATGTCAATTTTTTTATTGTTAAGGATATACTTAAGTCTGGAAATATTCCACCAATATCTTATCTTTACGAAAGAATAAAGTCAGCAATTATTAATCAAAGGAAATTACAATTACTTCAAAGTTTAAATAAAGAAATTCTAAATGATGCTCTTAAATCCAGGAAATATGAAATTTTTAAATAGTCTTTTTTTAGTATTAGTTTTTCAACTATCATTTTCACAAGAGAAAATTAAGGTAGATGGTATATCTTCTGTAGTTGGAGATTTTATCATTTTAGATTCGGATATAGATAAGGTGTTAATTGATATGGAATCTCAAGGTATTTCTACTAGAGGTATTTCAAAATGCCAATTACTTGGAAAACTGATGGAGGATAAACTGTATGCTCATCATGCTATTCAAGATAGTCTTGAGCTTTCTGATAATGAAATATATGATTATGTTGATAGGCAACTTGAATATTTTACTGAACAACTTGGTGGAATTGAAAAAGTTTTGGAATTCTATAAGAAAAAAGATGAAATTTCCTTTAGAGATGAATTATTTGAGATAAATAAAACTCAAAGACTTTCAGAGATGATGCAGGAATCAATTGTTGAAAAAGTTGAGATAACTCCAGAAGAAGTTAGACAATTCTTTCAAACCATTCCTAAAATTGATTTACCTGTATTTGGAACTGAACTTGAGATAGCTCAAATAGTTGTTGAACCAAAAGTTTCTGAAGAGGAAAATCAAAGAATTATAGATCAATTAAAGCTTTTTAGAGAAGATATTCTTGAAGGTGGAATGAGCTTTGCTTCAAAAGCACTTTTATATTCTCAAGATCCTGGATCAAGAAGTAAAGGAGGAAAATATACTTTAAACAGAAAAAAACCCAGAATGGCTAAAGAATTCAGAGATGTAGCTTTTAGCCTTCGCGAAGATGAAATTTCACAACCTTTTAAAACTGAGTTTGGTTGGCATATTCTAGCTGTTGATAAAATTAGAGGCCAAGAAATTGATATTAGACATATATTATTAATTCCAAAGATCTCTGATGATGAATTAAAATCTGCTAAGGAGAAAATTGACAATTTAAGGGAAAGGATATCTAATAATGAAATTACTTTTTCAGATGCAGCTCTAAGATTTTCTGATGAAAAACAAACTAGATTAAACGGAGGTGTTCTTATTAATCCCAGCACCAATGATACTAGATTTGAACTTACAAAAATGGACCCTTTATTATACTCTCAAGTAAAAGATCTTAATGACAACCAGATGAGTATGCCTCTTCTAGATAACTCTGACAATAGTGTTTCTAAGTATAAGATTTTAAAAATTTCAAATAGATTTGACGAACATAAAGCTGACTTTTCTCAAGACTACGTTAAAATTAAAGAACTTGCTCTTACAGAGAAACAGTTAAAAACTATCAAAAAGTGGATGGAAGAAAAAATAGAAGAAACTTTTGTAAATGTTAATTCTGATAGTAGTTACTGTAATTTTGTATATAATTGGATTAAAGAGTAACTATTTGAAATATTTCCAGGGAACTATTAGCATGCCAAAGCACTCTCCACCGTGTTTGTTAATGCTTTTGTGGTGAATTTTATGAGCTCTCCTTACACCTCTAGCATACTTATTATCAATATTTCTGAATATTTTGAATCTTTGATGAATAAATATATCATGAACTATAAAATATGCAAGTCCATATAAGCCAATTCCTATAGCTATAGGTAGACCTAACCAAAAGCCTTGACCCCAAAGTATAACAAATAGGATGCTAAGAAATGCATAGAAAAAAAAGAATAAATCATTTCTTTCAAACCACGAGTTGTGATCCTTTTTGTGGTGATCTCTATGTAAAATCCAAAGAGGGCCGTGCATTAGATATTTGTGGTTAAACCATGCAGTAAATTCAGTAACTGTAAATGTTATTATTACCGTGGAGGCCCAAATTATTATATCCATTGAATTAGATTTAATTGATACTTTACATAAGATCGTGCAATTACAATAAACTTTTGGAGATTATGAATTCTAATCCTTTTTTTAACAATATTTTCAGAAGAGGTTCTTTTTAACTTTTTTAGTAATTTATTGTAATATCTATAAGCTATATAAACAGCAAATTTTGAATTTTTTGGAAGTTTAACTATTCCTTTAACTGCATTTATAAAGTCTTTTTCAATTTCTAAAATAATTTCCCTTTTTGATTCCTCATTAAAATTATTCATATCTACATTAGGAAAGTAAACTCTGTTTAAAATATTGGAATCATCTTTTAAATCTCTAAGAAAATTAATCTTTTGAAATGCAGATCCTAGTGAAATTGCAAATGGACTAAGTGTGTTGTATAATTTTTTAGATCCTTTTACAAAAACTTTTAAGCACATTAAGCCAACAACATCAGCTGATCCGTAAATATATTTTTTGTATTCCTCTACAGTACTGTACTCTTTCTTTTCAAGGTCCATCTTCATGCTTTCTAGAAATGAGGTTATGAGGTCCTTTGGTATGGAATATTTATTAACAGTATATTGAAATGAATTAAGAATAGGATTTAAACTAATTTTATTTTCTACACTCCTCCATAGCTCTCTCTCAAATTCCTCTAATAATTCTTTTTTAGGAAATTCATGAAATGTATCTACTATTTCATCAGCTAACCTAACAAAGCCATATATATTAAATATATCTTGTCTTATTGATTTTGAAAGAAGCCTGCTTGAGAAGTAAAAAGATGTACTATATCTTTTTATTACAAGTTTACTACAGTCATTTGAAACTTTGTCGAAGATTGATTTCATACTACAAAAATAAGTAAAAAGAGTAAATCAATTCATATCTTTGAAAAATGGAAAAAACTTTAATTTATCATTACACATCACTTTCTCATCTAATAGAAATTTTTAAGACGGGAAAGCTGCTTACATCTCAAACAGAAAAGATGTTAAAAGTTAAGAAACCAGGGCTTTGGTTTACCAAAAATTCTAAATGGGAATACTCTGCTTTTAAAAGATTTAATGATGGAAAAAAAGAGTTTGATCTAAATACTCCAGAAGAATTTGAAAAATATATAGGATGTGCAAGATTCGTTACTAATTTGAATTCTCTATTTGTAACTTTTGCTAAGTATAAACACAAGTCAAAAGTTAATCCCTTATTATGGGATAAAATGGCAGAAATTGGTAAATCTAAAGGGGCTGATCCATCTGAGTGGTATGCTACATTTAGCCCTTTAAGCGTAAATAATCTAGATATTGAAATATTCGAGAACGGAGAATGGCATAATCTTAAAAAAGAGGGTGGAGAGTTTGATTCAGACTTATTTAATCGTAATCTAGAAAAAACTTTTGTTTTTAAGAAAGGTAAAGAAATGGAAGAGAAAATGATGAAAGAACAACAGTCCAACCAACCTAAATCTAACGTTATAAATGATGAAATAGAATCATCTCCAATAATCGAGAAAGAAAAGGTTGAAGAAGTGGTTCAAGATATTGAAGAGGTTGTTGAAGAAGTTGTAGAAGAAAAGCTCAAAGAAGTGGTTAAAGAGGGTGAAGAAGAGGTTGAAGAGGTTGAAGAAGTGGTTGAAGAAGTGGTTGAAGAGGTTGAAGAAGTGGTTGAAGAAGTGGTTGAAGTGGTTGAAGAAGTGGTTGAAGAAGTGGTTGAAGAGGTTGTTGAAAAGAAGGTAGAAGAAGTTGTAGAAGAAAAAAATGAAAAAGAAAAGCCTAAGTCAAAAGGAATATTCTCTAAAATAAAAGGTTTCTTTAGTAAAAAATAGACTATTCCCTAAGCTAAAAATATTTGTGCCTACGACTGGACTCGAACCAGCACGCTCAGAGAGCACTACCCCCTCAAGGTAGCGTGTATACCAATTTCACCACGTAGGCAATAAGAGAATGGATAGTGACCTGGCTGGGGCTCGAACCCAGGACCCTCTCCTTAAAAGGGAGATGCTCTACCAACTGAGCTACCAGGTCTAAAAAAGAGGTCAAATATACATTGAAATATTGATTATGCAATGATCTTTTTTATTATAAATTTGTTAAGTAAAATAAAATGTATAATACTATTTTTTTAATCGGATATATGGGGTCAGGTAAATCTGTTGTTGGAAAATTATTATCTAAAACTAATGATTATGATTTTTATGATTTAGATGAATATATTGAAGAGAAAGAAGGTAAAAAAGTGTCAGAAATCTTTAATGAAAATAGTGAGGTCTACTTTAGAAAAATTGAAAATAAATACCTGAAGGAAATTTCATTACTTAAGCACAATAAAATAATATCTACTGGTGGGGGAACTCCTTGCTTTCAGAATAATTTTGAAATAATTAATCAGACCCCTAATTCAACTTCCATATATCTTAAAACCAATGTTGATGCTCTTGTTAATAGATTAAAAAATACTATCAATAAACGTCCTTTAATTTCTCATTTAAATGATCAGATTCAGTTGAAAGAATTTATTAAAATACATCTTTTTGAGAGAAGCTTTTACTATGAAAAGTCAAAGATTAAGGTTAAAACTGATAAATTAAATATCAATGATATTGTAGAATTGATAACTAATATTTTAACTTAAGTATACACTAAATTTCTCTTTTTCATCAATTATCACATCTACATGTTCATTTACTGAGGTAGACAGACTTAATCCAGAATAATCAATCTTTACTGGAAATAATGCATGGTCTCTATTTACAATTACAGAAGTTTTTATTTTTAACGGATTGTATTGCATTAGATCACTAATCACTAATTGAATTGTTTTTCCTGAATGAGAAACATCTCCGACTATTAATACTGATTCATTTTCAACTATAAATTTCTTATCATATAAAATAGACTCATTATCAAAATTTACCTTAATTAATTCAATTTCTATTTTAGATATTTTATTTATATGGGCTATCAATTTCTTTGCTATTAATTTCCCATTATCTGAGATGCCAAATAAAATAATTTTAGATTTATCTATATTATCTTCCAATATTTGTAATCCAATTCTTTGAATTTTATTTTCTACATCTGTGTAATCTAAAATCAAGTTTTGAATTGTAAGTTTTTTCATGAGAATAGTCTTTTAAATAAATAAAGTATTATTGTATCTTCGCACTAAATTATGAAGAAAAAATTATTTTTTCTATTTCCTGTTTTATTATTCTTTATTCAATGTAATAAAGACGACAATACTTCACCTTCTTATACTATAAGAGATTATAGTGAGCAAGTCCTGGTTGATCAAGATCTACTGGAAACTTACTTAAAAACTCACACCTATAATTATGAAAATTTCAATAATGAATCAGATATTAAAATTAAACTTGACACAATTACTGATGATTCTTCAAGGCTCTCTCTCTTTGAACAGGCTAGTATAAAGACTGTTGATGTCACAGATACAGATGGTCAAATAACTTCTCATAATTTATATTACATTATAGCTCGTGAAGGTTCTAATAGAAGGCCTTCAGTTGCTGACTCGGTTTACGTTTCTTATAATGGAATGCTTACTGATGGTAGTTCTTTCGATAATCGTAAGTTTCCTATTTGGATTGATTTAGCTAATTCTCTTCAAGGTTTTAGAGAGGGAGTTTCAGAACTTAGAACTGGTAAATACTCTGAAAATTCAAATGGAACAATTGAATATAATTCTTTTGGTGTTGGTCTGTTTTTTATTCCTTCAGGAATTGGCTATTTTGAAAATACAAGCTCTGGTATACCTGAATATTCACCTCTAATATTTTCTGTAAAACTAATGACTCACACTGACACAGATCATGATAATGATGGGATATTATCAATTTTTGAAGATATTGATGGCGATAATAAGCCATTTGGAGATGACACTGATGGTGACAATTTATGGAACATGTATGATGTGGATGATGATGGTGATGGTGTACTTACAGTAAATGAATTAGACAAGAACAACGATTCTATTATAGATGATTCCAATAATGACGGGATTCCTGACTATTTAGATCCTGACAACTAGTTGTTTTTATTCTTAAATAAGCCATAAGGTATATCATAAGATACATTTAAAGTCAATTTATTCGTAGTCAAATCTACGTTCGCATCATTAAGTTCAACACCATTAGCATTAATTATAGCGATTTCCTTGTTATTAAGCCCTCTTTCATATCTCAAACCTAAGCTTATTGATTTAATTTTAACTCTGGATCCAAGAAGTAAGCTTAAAGTGTATTTATCCTTGATATCTTCTAAATCAAAGTTACTTGAATTAGAAAGACTGTAATTAAATGAAGGGCCAGCAAAAATACTTATTGGACCTAAAATTTTATAACCAAATATGACAGGCACCTGAATATCAGTTGATTTAAAAGAATGTTCTGCAATATTAATTGATTGATTTATAGAAGAATTTCCTTGGAAAGCAGTTGCGTTATTCGATTTTGAAAAAATTAGATTTAGTTCTGGTCTAATGTAAAAAGTAATTAAATCAATCTCGGTAAAAACTCCAAGTTGAAATCCTGTAGAATTTTTTACATCGAGATTATAGCTATCAATTTTATTCTTGATGTTTTCAATTTTTCCAAAGTTATCATCATTCAAACCAAAGTTTACACCTAAATTACCCTGTGCTACTAAAGAAGACGTGAAAAATAATAGTAATATGATATGTCTCATATATATATAAATGCAACAACTATGCCATTGATTATTTTCTTTTAAGGACATTAACTGCTGAATCAAAAATTGAAGTGCTATTTAATCCATATTTATTCATAAGCTCTGATGGTGTTCCTGACTCACCAAAGGTGTCCTTTGTACCAACAAATTCTTGTGGAGCAGGTAGCTTTGTTGTAAGTAACCTAGAAATACTTTCGCCTAATCCTCCGAATATATTATGTTCTTCAGCTGAAACAAGACATCCAGTTTTAGAAACTGATTCTAGAATTATATCTTCGTCTAAAGGTTTAATTGTATGAATATTTATTATTTCAGAATTTATTCCTTTTTCAGATAAGCTCTCTGATGCCTTTAAAGCTTCCCATAAAAGATGTCCTGTAGCTACAATAGTAACATCTGAACCCTCTCTTAACTTCAAACCTTTCCCAATTTCAAATTTTTGAGACACATCTGTAAAGTTTGCAACTTTAGGCCTTCCAAATCTTAAATAGACAGGACCATCAAAATTAGAAATCTCAATGGTTGCAGATTTGGTTTGATTAAAGTCACAAGTATTTATTACTGTCATGCCTGGTAACATTTTCATTAAACCAATATCTTCAAGAATTTGATGTGTAGCACCATCTTCTCCTAATGTAATACCTGCATGAGAAGCACATATCTTGACATTTTTATTAGAATAAGCAACTGACTGTCTTATTTGATCATATACTCTACCAGTTGAAAAGTTAGCAAATGTTCCAGTAAATGGAATTTTACCTCCTGTAGCAAGTCCAGCAGCTAGTCCAATCATATTGGCTTCTGCAATTCCCGCTTGAAAAAATCTTTCAGGATTTTCTTCAGCAAAAGTATTCATCTTCAAAGAACCTGTCAGATCTGCACACAATGCTACAACATTTTTATTTGATCTTCCAAGTTCTGTTAAACCTTCTCCAAAACCTGATCTAGTATCTTTATCTCCTTGATTTTTATATTTTTCCATATTAGTAGTCACCTAAAGTTTCAGGATTTTGATTAAGGGCAATTTCTAATTGATCATCATTAGGGGCTTTCCCGTGCCATTCATGTGTATGCATCATAAAATCAACACCATTTCCCATTACTGTATTCATTAGAATTGCAATAGGTTTACCCTTTTTAGAGCTTTCTTTTGCAATTTTTAAAGCTTCATAGATGTTATCTAAAGAATTTCCATTATCAACTTCTAGGACTTCCCATCCAAAAGATTTAAACTTTTCTTTTAAGTTCCCTATATCTAATACATCCTCAGTTGAACCATCTATTTGTTGTCCATTGTGATCAACAGTAACTATTATATTATCAACTTTGTTTGCTGATGCATACATAAAAGCTTCCCAATTTTGACCTTCTTGAAGCTCACCATCTCCAGTTAACACATACACTAGTGAAGGATCATTATTAATTTTTTTTGATAGTGCAATTCCAAGTCCAACGGAAACACCTTGTCCAAGTGAGCCGGAAGAAATATTTATACCTGGTAAACCATCATGGTTGGTTGGATGTCCTTGAAGTCTAGAATTAATTTTCCTAAAAGTATTTAGTTCTTTTATATCAAAATAACCACATCTAGCAAGTGTGCTATAATATACTGGTGATATATGACCATTAGAAAGAATAAATATATCTTTTGAGTTACTATTACTTTCAGTTTCTAAAACTCTTTTATAAAGTGAAACAAAAAATTCAACACAACCAAGAGATCCACCTGGATGACCTGAATTTACTGTATGAACCATTCTTAAAATATCTCTTCGAACTTGAGAAACCAACTTATCTAAATCTTCAGTCATATAATGGTAAATGTATAATTAAACATATGAGATACAAAACTCTTTAAATTCTTTTTATCATAAATTATATAGAAATAATTAACAATCTATTTATGATGTTAATTACTTTACTAATTTTGATTTAATGAAGATTATAGATAAGTATATAATCAAGAAATATCTCAGCACTTTTTTTGTAATGTTTGGCTTATTTATTCCGATTGGAATAATGGTTGATTTTGCAGAGAAGATTGATAAATTTCGAGAAAATGAAGTTCCTGCAGATTTAATTTTAAATTATTACATTGATTTTGTATGGTACTTTGGAAGTCAGCTTTATCCCGTATTTCTTTTTTTAGCAGTTATATTTTTCACATCTAGATTAGCTAATAACACTGAAATAACAGCTATTTTATCTTCAGGTCTATCTTTTCAAAGATTTACTAAGCCCTTCTTTATATCAGCATCTGTAATTGTATTTTTTGCTCTTTTTGCAGGAATGTTTATTGTTCCAAAATCCAATCAAAACTTTAATGAATTTGTTTCTGAATACGTTAAATCTGAGGAAAAAAGAAAAACATCTAGATTATTTAAGCAAATAAATGATACAGAATACATATATGTTAGTAGTTACGATCCTAAGAGGAGACGAGGACTCAATTTTACTCTAGAAAATTTTGAAGGAAATAAATTAAAACACAAAATAACTGCTACAACTATAAGATGGGATGATTCTATTTTTAGATTAACAAATTATGTTAAGAGGTCTATAGTTGGTGAACAGGAAATTATAAAAAAAGTAACAAGAAAAGACACAATATTAGATTTTAATATCGATGACTTATCCCCTTTAAACTATGTAGCTGAAACTCTCAATTTTTTTGAGTTAGATGAGTTGATTAGGTATGAAAAAAGAGCAGGTTCCCCTCTAATTAATTCTCATTTGCTTGTCCGCCACAAAAGATACACAATACCACTATCTTGTTTTATATTAACCTTGATAGCAATCTCTGTTTCCTCTTTCAAAAGAAGAGGTGGAACTGGAAGTAATCTTGCTATTGGAGTTTCTCTAGGTTTCTTGTTTATATTCTTAGACAAAATATTCAGTGTCTTAGTCATAAAATCTAATTTTCCTCCTGCAATAGCTTCATGGGGTATACTTTTAGTATTCCTTACAATTGCTCTATTTTTATTAAAAAAAGCAATTAGATAGATTACATAATTAAACTATATTTACATAAATTTTAGCTATGGAGTTTTTAGAATTTGAAGTTCCTATTAAAGAAATTTTAGATCAAATTGATAAGTGTAAGTCAATCAAGAATGAAAGTGATGTTGATATCACTAAGACTTATAATCTTCTTCAAAAAAAGCTAGCTGATGCCAAAAAGGATGTTTATGGTAATTTATCTGCTTGGCAAAAAGTTCAACTATCTCGTCATCCTAATAGACCTTACACATTAGATTATATCAATAATATTTGTGGTGAATCATTTCTTGAATTACATGGAGATAGAAATTTTGGTGATGACAAGGCAATGATTGGAGGTTTAGGTAAAATAGATGATCAATCATATATGTTTATAGGTACCCAAAAAGGATATAATACGAAGACTAGACAATATAGAAATTTTGGTATGGCAAATCCAGAGGGATATAGAAAGGCTCTTAGATTAATGAGACAAGCCGAAAAATTTAATATTCCAATTGTTACATTAATTGATACTCCAGGTGCTTTTCCTGGACTTGAGGCAGAAGAAAGAGGTCAAGGTGAAGCTATTGCTAGGAATTTATATGAGATGATGAATATAAAAGTTCCAATTATCTGTATAGTTATTGGTGAAGGTGCATCTGGAGGAGCTCTAGGTATTGGTGTTGGAGATAAGATATCAATGCTTGAAAATACTTGGTATTCTGTTATTTCTCCTGAATCATGTTCATCTATTCTATGGAGAAGTTGGGATCATAAAGAAGAGGCAGCTGAAGCTCTAAAACTTACAGCTAAAGATATGCTTAAGAATAAACTAATTGATAAAATTATTAATGAACCTCTTGGTGGTGCCCATTATAACCCATCAGAAGCATTTAAGTCTGTCAAGGAAAATATTTTATATTTTACTAAAAAAATAAACTCATTATCGAAAGATAAAATGATAGAGCTTAGAAGAAAAAAGTTCACTAATATTGGAAACTTTAAAGGTTAATATCAGTATTAACAAATTTCTTTAGTTATTAACAAATCACTTGTTTAAACTTTTAATTAATATCACTAGTTAATTGTGATATTTAAAAATTCATTTTCCATACATTTACTAAATGCAGAAAAGGACCCCCCTTAAAATATATGAAACTGAAGATCAAGCTGTAGTAAATTTATCTGATGGTAAAATTCCACCTCAAGCAATTGATTTAGAAGAAGCGGTACTAGGGGCTATGCTTATTGATGAAAAGGGTGTTAATGAAATAATTGAATTATTATCTCCTGAAGTTTTTTATAAAAGATCTCATCAGCTTATATATGAGTCTGTTGAGCGACTTTTCAGAGAATCTGAGCCTATTGACTTATTAACTGTTTCTGCAGATTTAAAAAAGAATAAAAACTTCGAATCTGCTGGAGGAGATTTTTATTTAATAAGTCTTTCTCAAAAAGTTTCATCTTCTGCTCACATAGAATTTCATTCTAGAATTATTCTGCAAAAATATATCCAAAGAAAATTGATCACAATTTCTAACGAAATTATTCAAAAATCATACAATGAAAGTACTGATGTAATGGATCTTTTAGATGAAGCTGAATCAAAATTATATGATGTAGCACAAGGTAATATTAAGACATCAACTGAATCTGCTCAAAATCTTGTGATTAGAGCTAAAACTAGAATTGAAGAAATTGCTAAACAAGAGGGGCTTAGTGGTGTTTCTACAGGTTTTGAAAAACTTGATAAACTGACTTCTGGTTGGCAGCCAAGTGATCTTGTAATTGTTGCTGCTAGACCTGGTATGGGAAAAACAGCTTTAGCGCTTTCAATGGCAAGAAATATATCTGTTCAACAAAAAATTCCTGTTGCATTCTTTTCACTTGAAATGTCATCAGTCCAACTTATTACGAGATTAATTTCATCTGAAACAGGCTTGTCATCTGATAAACTTAGAACTGGTAAACTTGCAGATCACGAATGGCAACAACTAAATATTAAAGTTTCAGATCTTGAATCAGCACCTTTGTATATAGATGATAGCCCATCATTAACGATATTTGAATTAAGAGCTAAAGCCAGAAGACTTGCTTCATCTCATGGGATTAAACTTATTATAATTGATTATTTACAATTGATGAATATAGGATCTTCAAATAAGGCTGGGAATAGAGAGCAAGAAATCTCAACAATATCAAGAAACCTTAAAGCATTAGCTAAAGAACTTGATATTCCAGTGATTGCTTTATCTCAGCTTTCTAGAGCTGTTGAAACAAGAGGAGGTACTAAAAGACCAATTTTATCTGATCTTAGAGAGTCTGGTGCAATTGAGCAAGATGCAGATATTGTTTCATTTCTTTATAGACCAGAATATTATGGTATAACAGAATGGGACGACGATATGAAGACACCATCTGAGGGTCAAGGTGAATTTATTGTTGCCAAACATAGAAATGGAGCACTAGACTCTATAAAACTTAAATTTATTGCTAACCTAGGTAAGTTTGAAGATTTAGGTGGATTTGACTCACCATTTGAATTTCAATCTAAGCTTAATCCTGAGAATAAGTTAAGTGACTTTAGTGAGCCTTCTAATAAAGATGATGATGATGATATGCCATTTTAATCATAATAAACTCTAATATTTCATTAGAATAATTAAGTTTAATGCAAAAAAAAAGCCCCTAGGGGCTTTTTTATATTGTAATAGGGAAATTTAAATAACTTTTACGTTAATAGCATTTAAACCTTTATTACCTTCTTTTAATTCAAATTCTACTTTATCTCCCTCTGTAATCCTGTCAATAAGACCTGAAACATGAACGAAATGTTCTGTATCGTTATCATCTTCTTTAATAAAACCATAACCTTTGGCCTCGTTGAAGAATTTTACTAATCCTGTACTCATATTTTAATTTTTAATAATTTTAGCGAAATTACTCTAATATTTTAATAAATCACTTTAATTTCTATTTTTTTAACGATTTAGCAAAAAAGACTTTAGGAAACCATTTATGTCTCCATTCAATATATTTTCGGTATTTCCTGATTCATATCCTGTTCTAACGTCCTTTACAATCTTATATGGGTGAAGAACATAATTTCTTATTTGTGAACCCCATTCAATTTTCTTTTTTGACTCCTCAATTTTCTTTTTCTCTTCATTATTTTTTTGAATCTCAATTTCATAAAGCTGAGATTTAAGTAACATTAATGCTTTTTCTTTATTATCTAGTTGTGATCTTGTTTCGGAATTCTCAATGGTGATACCAGTAGGTTTATGTTTAAGTCTAACAGCAGTTTCAATTTTGTTTACACTTTGGCCACCAGCACCACCTGATCTCATTGTATCCCATGATAAGTCTGATGCATTAATAACAACTTCAATACTATCATCAACAAGAGGGTATATATATACTGATGCAAATGATGTATGTCTTTTAGCATTACTGTCAAAAGGGGATATTCTTACAAGTCTATGTACTCCATTTTCTCCTTTTAACCAACCGAATGCGTATTCTCCATCGATTTGAATTGTTGCAGTCTTAATTCCAGCAACATCACCTGATTGACTATTTAATTCTTTGATCTTGAAATTATTTTTTTCTCCCCACATTAAATACATTCTTATTAACATTTCAGCCCAATCACAAGATTCAGTTCCACCAGCACCAGCAGTTATTTGAAGTATTGCACTCATCTTATCTTCTTTTTTACTCAACATCATTTTGAACTCCATATCTTCAACTGAAATGAGCAACTCTTTAAAAGATGTGTTTATTTCATCTTCAGATACCTCCTTATTTAAAAGAAATTCACTTAAAACAATAACATCATCATATTGAGAATTAAGATTTATGAAGTCAGATAACTGCTTTTTTAAATTTTGAATTTTTTTTACAGTTTGTTCAGCTTCTTTTGACTTTGACCAAAAGTCAGGAAATGAAGATTCTTTCTCTAGTTTATTTAGAATTTTTTCTTTTGACTCAACGTCAAAGATACCCCCTTAACGTATCAATACGTTTTTTGACCACTTTGATATTTTCCTTTGAAAACATGTCTTAAATTAATTATATGAATTGAAAAAAAAAAATTATATTTCTAAAAAATTAGCTATGAAAAAATTTCTTTTATCATTTATTTTAATTTCATATTTTTCATTCTCACAAGTATCTGACTATCATGGTTTTATGAATTTTTCTTATAATGATGATTCAGGTAAAATAATTCTAGAAATTGATAATCTTGATACTGAGTTTCTTTATATAAATTCATTAAGTAGGGGAGTAGGTAATAATGATTTAGGATTAGATAGGGGGCAATTAGGTAATTCTAGAATAGTTTATTTTACTAAAAGAGGTAATAAGATTTTATTAATTCAGCCTAACTTAAGGTATATTTCTACTTCATCAAATAATCTTGAGAACAAAGCAGTAGAGGAAGCTTTTGCAAGATCTGTTTTATTTGGTTTTGAAATAATTGAAAAATCTGAAGATTCATACAAAGTTGATTTAACACCATTCTTAATAAATGATGCACATGGAGTATCACTTAGATTAAAATACTTAAAATCAGGCTCATATACTCTTAATAAATCTATGTCAGCCATTGATTTAGAAAGAACTAAATCATTTCCTGAAAATATTGAATTTGATGTTTTGCTTACATTCACAGGTAATCCATCAGGGAATCTAGTAAGAAGTGTCACACCAACTGCTTCTAACCTTACTGTTAATCAACACCACTCTTTTGTTAAGCTTCCTGATAATAATTTTTATAAAAGAAAATTTGATCCAAGAAGTGGAAGTAATCCTTTTATAGTCTATGATTATTCAACTCCTATAGATCAAAAACTTGAGCAAAGATTTATAGTTAGGCACAGGTTAAACAAAAAGAATCCTAATAATGAAATTAGTGAACCTGTAGAACCTATAATTTATTATATAGATAATGGTACTCCTGAGCCTGTTAAAAGTGCATTAATTGATGGTGGAAACTGGTGGAATCAAGCATTTGAAAGTGCTGGTTATAAAGACGCATTTAGAATTGAAGTTCTACCTGAAGATGCAGATCCTATGGATGTTAGATATAATTTAATTCAGTGGATTCATAGGTCAACAAGAGGTTGGAGTTATGGTGCAAGCATAGTCGATCCAAGAACTGGTGAAATTATAAAAGGTCAAGTTAGTCTTGGAAGTTTAAGGGTTAGACAGGATTATATGATCTTAAGTGGTTTAGTAGATAATCCTAATAATATTGAAAATAAGTCTTTAATTAAAAAAACTTCTCTCGATCGAATCAGACAGTTGTCTGCCCATGAAATTGGACATACACTAGGTTTTGCACACAATTATATTTCTAGTGCTAATAATAGGTCATCAGTTATGGACTATCCTCATCCTAAAATAGATCTTGTAGATGGGGATATAAATATTGACAATGCTTATTCAGAGAATATTGGTGATTGGGATAAAGTCAGTGTAAATTATGCATATAGGGATTTTTCAATATTTGAGAATGAAGATATTGAGCTAAATAAAATTATCGAAAAAGCTGTAGATAATGGTTTGTATTTTTTAAGTGACTCAGATTCAAGACCAGTTGGAAGTGCTAACCCATTTTCACACTTGTGGGATAATGGAGAGTATCCATTTAAAGAATTAAATAAACTTTTAAAAGTTCGTGATTTAGCTTTAAAAAATATTGATTTAGATAATCTTATCGATGGAGAACCTTATGATAGGATAGAAGATATTTTAGTACCAATTTACATGTTACATAGATATCAGATTGAAGCAGCTGCTAAAGCTATTGGTGGAGTTGATTACCTTTATTTTGTTAAAAATAAAAGTAATGATAAAGTTAAATTTGTTGATAGTAAATTACAGAGTGAATCACTTGAATCTCTATTAAATGTTTTAAAGCCAAGCAACTTAGTTTTACCTAATAATTTAATTGATATTCTATCTCCTAGATCATTTAGAAACCCTAGAACAAGAGAAAATTTTGCGTCTAATACAGGCGTTGCATTTGACTTTATAAATGCTTCAAGTTCTCTAATAAACCATACTCTCACCTTTTTATTAAATCCTGAGAGGATTAATAGAATTAATCAACAAAATATGTTTGGAGAAAACATATTAAAGCTTGAGAATTATCTATTAAAAATTAGTAACTCAATTTTTAGTAATAAAAAGATGAATGTTTATGAGAATTCAATTAGTAAAAATACTTCGTCTCTTTATTTAGACCATCTATTTATGGCGTTCAACAGTACTAAAACAAATGATATTTCAAAATCATTAATTCTTGCCAGTATTATGGATACTATGAAGAAATTATTAAAAGATTCAAATGATTACAATAGTTTTCTGCTAAATAAAATTAAAGGATTTTTAGATAACCCTGATAAATATAAGCCAGTAGAAAAAACAAAAATTCCAGATGGTTCCCCAATTGGAAATTTTTCATGTGATTACTAGTTTTTTTCTGTAAATTCGTAGTTTATTTATACGATATAATGTCACAAGACAATAAATCTTACAATAACATTCTTGAACTTATTGGTAACACACCTCTAATTAAACTAAATGAGTTAACAAAAAATTTTTTAGGTTCTTATTTTACGAAATATGAATGTTATAATCCAGGACACTCAAGCAAAGATAGAATTGCACTTCATATCCTAAATCAAGCTGAAAAGAAAGGCATATTAAAAAAGGGTAGCACAATAATTGAGACTACATCTGGTAATACTGGATTTAGTTTAGCAATGGTTTCGCTTTTAAAAGGATATAAATGCATTTTAGCAGTTAGTTCAAAAGCTTCTAAAGATAAGATTAATATGATGAAATGTTTGGGAGCAGAAATATATGTCTGTCCTTCAAATGTTTCTTATGATGATCCTAGATCATATTATGAAGTTGCTAAAAGACTTACTAATGAGACTAAAAATTCAGTACATATAAATCAGTATTTTAATGAACTTAATATAGAGGCCCATTATGAAACTACTGGACCTGAAATCTGGAGTCAAACTAATGGGAAAATCACTCATTTAATTGCATGTAGTGGAACTGGAGGTACAATTTCTGGAATAGGTCGTTTTTTAAAAGAAAAAAATAGTAATATTAAAATAATTGGTGTAGATGCATATGGTTCTATTCTTAAGAAATATCATGAAACTGGTAAAATCGATCCAAATGAGATTTATTCATATAGGATTGAGGGATTAGGTAAAAATATAGTTCCTTCAGCTACTGATTTCAAAATTATTGATAAGTTTGTTAAGGTCACAGATTCAGATAGTGCTCATATGGCAAGAGAAATCACTTTAAAAGAAGGATTATTTGTAGGATATACCTCTGGTGCCGCTTTTCAAGCTGCTAATATTTTAAATGAAGAGAATGAATTTAACAGTAATAGTTTAGTTGTGATTGTATTCCCTGATCATGGCTCAAGATATTTAAGTAAGATTTATTCAGATGAATGGATGAACAATCAAGGGTTCTATGATAGTACTTTTTATCAACCTGAAACAAACTCAATTAATTACGTATAATATCATGCAAGATTTATTTGAAAAAATATATAAAAACAAAGGTCCTCTAGGAAAATGGGCTTCTATAGCTGAGGGTTACTTTGCTTTTCCAAAGCTAGAAGGACCTATATCGAATAGAATGAAATTTAATGGTAAAGAGGTTGTTACATGGAGTGTAAATGACTATTTAGGTCTTGCTAATCATCCTGAAGTTAGAAAGACTGATGCTGAAGCTGCTAAGGATTTTGGAAGTGCTTACCCAATGGGAGCACGTCTAATGTCAGGACATACTAAGTTCCATGAAAAGTTAGAATTAGAATTAGCAGAATTTACTTCTAAGGAATCAGCTTATCTTTTAAATTTTGGATATCAAGGTATACTTTCCACTATAGACTCATTAGTCTCTAAGAATGATATTATTGTTTATGATGTTGATGCTCATGCATGTATAGTTGATGGTGTTAGACTTCACTTAGGTAAGAGATTTACTTACCAACATAATGATATGCAAAGTCTTGAAAAAAATCTTGAAAGAGCAACAAAAATGGCTGAACAAACTGGAGGTGGTATTTTAGTTATCTCAGAAGGAGTATTTGGTATGAGAGGCGAACAAGGAAAGCTTAAGGAGATTGTTCACATGAAGAATAAATTCAAATTTAGATTACTAGTTGATGATGCTCATGGTTTTGGTACTCTTGGTAAAACTGGTGCAGGAACAGGTGAAGAACAGGGTGTTCAAGATCAAATTGATGTTTATTTTGCAACTTTTGCTAAATCAATGGCTTCTACAGGTGCTTTTATATCTGGTGATACTGAAATAATTGGCTATTTAAGATATAATATGCGTTCACAAATGTTTGCTAAATCACTTCAAATACAGTTGGTTATAGGAGCTCTTAAAAGACTTGAATTACTTAAAACTAAACCTGAATTAAAGAATAAACTTTGGGAAAATGTTAATATGCTTCAATCTGGTTTAAAGGAAAGAGGCTTTGATATTGGTTCAACTCAAAGTTGTGTGACTCCTGTTTATTTAGAAGGTAGTGTCCCGGAAGCTATGGCTCTTGTTAGAGATCTCCGAGAAAACTTTCAAATATTTTGTTCAATTGTTGTATATCCAGTTATTCCTAAAGGACTAATTCTTCTAAGACTTATCCCGACATCTTCTCATAATGAAAAAGATATTATAGAAACTCTTGATGCATTTGCATTAATTAGGGAAAAGTTAGAAGAAGGAATTTATAAAAAATCACCTGAAGGTGTTGAGAAATCAATTGATTAATCATTATCATTTAACATTACAGGCATAACTAGCATTGTAATGGTTTCCTTAGATTCACCACTCTCATTTAATGGTCTAATTATCCCCGCTCTATTAGGATGAGACATAGAAAGGGTGATCATGTCAGACTCTAAGTTGTTTAACATTTCAATCAAAAACTTTGAATTAAAACCAATTTGTATATCATCACCTGAATACTGACATTCTAAGTTTTCATCAGCTTTATTGCTAAAATCAAAATCTTCAGCACTTATGTTTAAAAGTGTACCAGCAAGTTTAAGTCTAATCTGATTAGTAGTTTTATTAGAAAAAATACTAACTCTTCTTACTGAATTAAGAAATAACTGCCTGTCTATTGTTAAAACATTAGGATTATCTTTTGGAATAACAGCTTCATAATTTGGAAATTTCCCATCAATTAATCTACAAATGATAGAAGATTTATCAAATACAAATTTTGCATTAGAGTCATTGTGTTGAATTGTTAGCTCTGAACTTTCTGTTTGGAGAATACCTTTCAAAATTTGAAGAGGTTTTTTAGGCATAATAAACTCTGAAACTTCATTAGCTGTATATTCTGAGGTCTCAAATTTAACTAGTTTGTGAGCATCGGTAGCTACAAATTTTAATGACTCACTATTAAACTGAAAGAAAACACCACTCATGACAGGCCTTAGATCATCTGTACCTGATGCAAAAATTGTAGAATTTATAGCATTCCAAAGATCTGAGCCTTTAATTCTGGTCTCATGTGCATCCAATATCTCAATTTGCTTAGGGAATTCATCTCCTTTAAGGTATGCTAATGAATACTTACCATTGCTAGCACTTATCTCTACAGTATTATTATCTTTTTTAATAAAGGTTAAAGGCTGTTCAGAGAAAGTTTTTAAAATATCTGTTAGCAGTTTTGCTGATATAGCAATTTTATCAGTAGAAGTTGACTCAATCTCAATTTCAGAAGTCATTGTTGACTCTAGATCTGAAGAGCTTATAACGAGTTTATTGTTATTTATTTCAAATAAAAAGTTGTCAAGAATTGGTAAAGTATTAGTTGAGTTAATAATACCCCCTAAGACTTGAATTTCTTTATATAATAAAGAAGATGAAACAATGAATTTCATATGTTTTTTTTCAAATATATTTAATTGAAACTATATTTCTTAGTATAATTAATAAAAGTTATCTACTAGATACAAACACTAAAAATAAACACTTACTACATCTCTATAGCTTAATCCAAAAAGTGAACTTGCACTTCCAACTGTCTGAGGATTACTTTTATATATGCTTAGCTGAAGGTAGCTAAGATTATTAAATAAAGCAATCTTTTTTCCATCCTCCTCTCTATCTTTTTTTTCTAAATTAAAATCAATTGCATCAGAGTAATTTTTATGAATTTTTGAAAACTTTATATTTCTAGCATTTATTGTGAATGGTCTAGTCTTAGATACTTCCTTAAACAGCTTCTCAGTAATATTAGTAACGACATTTCCATAGTTATCAATATATATTACACTTCCAATTATTTGACTTTCCTCTTTGTTTACCACAGGTCTTAAATTGGTTATTTCTTTAATACTATTTATTTCAGTGCCAACAACATTTAACGGCCCTGACCTATGAACATGGGCAGCTACTTTGACAAATAAGTCATCTGCTGAAATTTTGTGATTGTAATTGCTGTGTAAATTAATTTCAACAATTTGATCTGGTTTTTTATCTCTAAATATTAATGAAAAAACACCATTATCTGCACCTATAAAATAGCATCCATCATACATTATTGCTATATGTTTGTTTTCTGGAGTTAATTCTGAATCAACACTTAGAATATGAATAGTTCCCTTTGGAAAATTATTAAATGCTCCTTCAAGAACATAACCAGCTTCTGTAAGGTTGAAAGGGCTAATTTCATGTGAGATATCTACAATGTTTGTTATATCTATGTTGCTTATTAACTTAGCTTTTAAAGAGCTAACAAAATAGTCTTTATTTCCATAATCTGTTGTTAATGTTATGATAGACATTTGATTAATAAACTTTATAAAATTTATGTAAATTTGAATCAAATAATCTACTATAACAAATTTTTAAATATAATCTATTGAGTGATCTTCAATTTGAATTAACCGATGTTGACCCACAATACTTTTTTTCAAGAGATAATTTAAATTCTTTAAAATCAAGTTTCCCAAAAATTAAACTTATCCAGCGAGGACAGACAATTAAAGCACTAGGAGAAAAGAGTGAATTAAAGGAATTTGATAAAAAATTTAGAAGCTTATTAAATTATTATACAGAGTATAATTCAATAGATCCTAATGTTATAAATGATATAGTTGTTAAAGACGTTAAGTTTAACGGTGATAAACCTTCACTAATTTTACATGGCATTTCAGGTAAACCTATTCTAGCTAAAACTGTAAACCAAAAGAGACTTCATAATTCAATTACATCTAATGATCTGATTTTTGCTATTGGACCAGCTGGAACAGGTAAGACTTATACTGGAGTTGCTATGGCTGTTAAAGCTCTTAAGGAAAAAGAAATAAAAAAAATCATTTTAACTAGACCAGCTGTCGAAGCTGGAGAAAATTTGGGATATCTACCAGGTGATCTAAAAGAAAAATTAGATCCATATATGCAGCCTCTATATGATGCATTAACTGATATGATTCCATATAGCAAACTTGAAAAATTCCTAGAGGATAGAACTATTGAAATTGCTCCTCTTGCTTTCATGAGAGGTAGAACTCTTGATAATGCATTTGTTATTCTGGATGAAGCTCAAAATACAACTCCAGCTCAAATGAAAATGTTTCTAACTAGAATGGGTATGAATGCAAAATTTATGGTAACTGGTGATCCCGGTCAAGTTGATCTTCCTAGAAAAGAAAACTCTGGGCTGAAAGAAGCAATAAAAATACTTTCTAATAAAAGAGGAATTAAAATAATTTACCTAGATGATAAGGATGTAATTAGACATCCAATTGTTAAAAAAGTGATTGAGGCATATAATAAAGTTGAAAAAGATAATTAGTGAATAGTATTTATAAAACAGATTTTAATTTTCCAGGTCAAACATCAAAATACGAAGGCAAAGTAAGAGATGTATATACAATTGAAGATGATATATTAGTTGTTATAGCTTCTGATCGAATTTCTGCTTTTGACATTATAATGCCAAGACCAATCCCTAATAAAGGTCAAATTCTTAATCAAATATCTCTTGAGATGTTAAATTCTACTCAAGATATTATAGATAATTGGTTGATTTCATCTCCAGACCCTAATGTTTCAATTGGACGAAAGCTTAATCCAATCAAAATTGAAATGGTTATTAGAGGTTATTTAAGCGGACATTCTGATAGAGTTTATAAATCAGGCAAAAGGAGCATATGTGGCGTTAAATTATCAGATGGTCTTGTTTCAAATCAAAAATTTGATACACCAATTATTACTCCAAGTACTAAAGCTGACCAAGGTCATGATGAAGACATCTCTAAACTTCAAATATTAAAACAAAAAATTTTATCAATTGATCAGTATGAAGAAATTGAGCAGATTACATACAAACTATTTAAAAGAGGAACTGAAATAGCAAAAAAAAGAGGATTAATATTAGTAGATACTAAATATGAATTTGGATATGACAGTAACAATAAACTTTATTTAATTGATGAAATCCATACACCTGATTCATCTAGATATTTTTACATGGACAGTTATAATGAGTCTATTGATAATGGATTGTCACCAAAGCAGCTATCTAAAGAGTTTTTTAGACAATGGTTAATTGAGAATAACTTTCAAGGAAAAGAAAATCAAAATTTACCAAAAATAACAGATAAAATTGTTAATGATGTATCTAATAGATATATAGAACTTTACAATCAAATCCTAGGACTAAAGTTTAACAAATCAAATAACACAAACTCTATTAATCAAATTGAGAAAAACATAATTAAAGGACTAGAGACTCTCTAATTATCTACCTGTTCGGGAGATCCTCTAAAAGTATTCCTAAGTAAGCCTCAATTCCTCTTATATAGTTAGAGATTTTAATATTTTCATTTGGACTGTGTTGGTTATTGTCTTTATTAACTGTAGGAACAGATACAGCAGGGATACCTAATATTTTTACAAAAGGGGATATAGGAACTGAACCACCGCTAGTTCTTATCTTAACTGGTTCAACATTAAATGTTTTCTTTAGAGAAGCTATAAGCCATTCTCCAATAAAAGAATCAATTTCTGTTCTATATGCATCATAACTTATTGAAGAATTCATAGTAATAATTTTGTTATTCTTTAATCTTTCATCTTTAGAAGGTTTCCTGTCTAATACAAGATATCCTAAATCTTCAATATGATTTTTAATTAAATTAATAAGGATATTAGCATCTGATTCGAGTACTAATCTAACATCAATTTCTGCTACACATTCAGATGGAACAATTGTTCTTACTTCATCTCCAACCCATCCTGACTGTATTCCTCGAACATTAAGTGAAGGATATTGAATAGATTCTTGATAAGTAGAAGCAACATCATCTGGAGTTTTAAACTGCATTTTATCCTTCATTTTAAGTTCGTTATCAGGAACTTCTCTTAAAATTTTCAAAGTTTTATCGTCAATATCTATTCCATCATAAAAACCTTCAATTATAACTCTTCCATTTTTATCTTTCATTGAATTTAGTATCTCAGACATTCTAAATACAGGATTAGGAGCATAATTTCCAAAGTGACCACTATGTTGAGGAACCACAGGGCCATAAGATGTTAATGTAATTTGTGAAATTCCTCTTGCACCAAATTCTAAAGTAGGAAGGTTTGATGGATGTTCAGGACCATCATAAATTAACAGTGCATCGGTCTTAAGTTTATCTGAATATTTATTAACTGCATTAGTTATATTAGGTGAACCCAATTCTTCTTCAAAATCCATTATCACTTTAAGATTATACTTTAATTTTAAATCAGTTTCTTTCATTATCTCAAGAGCATTCAAAAGCATCAATACTGGACCTTTACCATCAGATGTAGATCTTGCAAAAATTCTAATATCTGAATCATTTATATTTTTTGTTGTAATATTTTCTAAAACATTCCAGCTAATTGATTTATATTCTCCATTTTCATAGATTTTTAATTCTGCCTTGTAAGGATTCTCTTGATTCCATTCTGACTCATCTACGGGTTGGCCATCAAATTGAAGATAAATAAGAATAGTCTTTGCACTTTTTGAGATAATTTTGCTAGCAAGTAATAGTGGTAATTCAGGAGTGTCTAATCTTTCAACTTTAAATCCATATTTTTCAAAATTATCAATACCCCATTGAATCAATGGCTCAAGTTCATTTTTATTATTTGCATCATTCTTTAATGATAAAAATTCTTTAAAATCTTTAATGCTCTCAATTCCAACTTCCAGGGCTTTTTCTTCATAAAGTCTTTGTGAAAAAGAATTTACGCTAAATATTAAACTTAAGATTGATATAGTAATTAATTTTTTCATTTTATAAATTTTTATAACTCATTAATAATTTTATCCACTTCTTGATTGCAATGTACTTTAATTGATTTCTTATATCTCTTCAACCATGTAACTTGTCTCTTTGCATAGTTTCTAGTATTCTGCTTTATCTTATCTAAAGTATCTAAATAGTTTGATTTACCTTCAAAATAGTTGAAAAACTCTTTATAACCAACGGTGTTCAACGTGTTTAAGTGTTTAAAATCTCTTAATTCTAACACCTCTTTCTCTAGACCTTTTTCTATCATATTATCAACTCTAGTATTAATTCTATTATAAAGTTTTTCTCTTTCACATTCCATAACTATTACTTGACTTTGAAAGACTCTCTCTTTCTGCTTTTTAGTTCTAAATAAAGAAAACTCCTTTCCTGTAAACTCAATTATCTCTAATGCTCTGATGATCCTATTCGAATTATTTAAATCAACTTCGTTGTAATATTTAATATCTAGCTTTTTAAGTTTATTTTGAATTAACTCCAAACCACTAGAATTATATTCATTTATAAAACTTTCTCTAATATTTGTAGGTATTTCAGGAAATTCATCAATTCCATACATAATTGAATCTGCGTATAATCCTGAGCCTCCTACTAATATTAAGACATCTTTATCTTCAAACAATTTATTTATTAATGTAATTGCCTCTTTTTCATAGTTACCTACATTATAAATATCATGAATACTTTTATTATGAATAAAATGATGTTTTACATCATTTAATTGAGAATAAGAGGGTGGGGAGGTTCCAATATTAAGTTCCTTATAAAACTGTCTAGAATCACAAGAAAGTATTTCTGAATTAAGTTTCTTTGCAATTTCTATACTTAGATTAGTTTTACCAATACCAGTAGGACCAGCAATATAAATTAAGTTTTTATTTTTCCTCATCTAGGTGTGAACCACATTTATGACAGTATACTGCTGCATCTTTATGCTTATCGTTCAGGCATTCTACACAAACTCTAGTAGTAACATCAATATCCTTTTTTCTTTGAGCCATTTCTGCAGAAATTATACCAGTTGGAACAGCTATAATTCCATATCCTAGAATCATCAATAAAGAAGCTATGAACTTACCCATTCCTGTCAAGGGGACTATATCACCATAGCCAACAGTAGAAATTGTACTAATACACCAATAAATACTTTCAGGAATATTATCAAAACCAGCTTCAGGCCCTTCTATTAAATACATAATAGTCCCAAAAAGAATACACATTATTAATACAAAAAGTAAAAATATTATAATTTTTGCTCTACTAACTAATAAAGACCTTACAAGGAAAGTAGATTCACCAATATATCTTGAAATGCGCAGGACACGAAATATTCTTAAAATTCTGAGAGCTCTAATAGCCATGATAGTTTCAATGTGTGCACCAACAAAAATTAAAGACACATACTTTGGTATAGTAGCAAGCAAATCAATTATTCCGTAAAAACTGAAAATATATTTCTTTGGATGATGAATAGATATAATCCTAAGTATATATTCTATAGTGAATAATATGGTAATAACCCACTCTGCAATATTAAAAATATTAGAGTATTTATCATTTATCCACCCAACAGTCTCTAATGCAACAAGGATTACACTAATAATTATCAGTATAATTAGTGATATATCAAATGCCTTACCTGCTGGAGTATCAGCCTCATAAATTATATCATGTATTTTTTGACGAGTCTTATTCAAGATCTGAAAATTTATAAATTTCCTTCAAAGTTAGTAGTTTTTTATATTTCTTTTGAGAAATTATCCTGTATACATAATTTTTTACTTTAGTAGACTCATCAACTTTCACAACTCTTGAATTTATTTTTTTTTCACTATTTATATTATTAAATAGGTCAAAGTAGCCGTAACCAATAAATATTTCATTTTTAAAATAAATAAAACTTTTATTATCTTCTTTTTTACCATTGAAAGTGATAATGAAATCTTTTAGATTGGTAATAATATCTGGCTTATCTATTTTACGAAATATTTTGGAATCAATATTGTTATTGATTTTTGGATTTAGAACTCTTATTTCGTGTAAAACCTTAAGAATACTAATACTAATACTTCCAGTACTATAAACTTTTATAGATTTGAAGTTATTCTGAACATATTTTGGAATAAATTTTTTACTTGTAAATAGTTTTACAACTTTATTTTTAATGTCCTTGCTATAATCAATATATATAAGTTTTTTATTTTCATTATATATATAAAATACACCTGTTTCATTTTTAAGACTCTGAATAGTATCTTTAAAAATTGAACTCATACTTTCACCAGCTAATTCAACTATACTTTTTTTAATTATTTCCTGTTTAATATCTTTATCCATTAAAATTTTGAATAGTTCAACCGTAGCAAGTGCATCACCACTAGCTCTATGTCTGTCTTTCAAAGGAATTCCCAGACTTCTTGAAAGCCTTCCTAATTTATAAGATTCTTGATCTGGAAGTAGTTCTTGAGATAGAATTACAGTACATAGTGATTTCATTGAAAATTCATACCCTAGTCTCTTAAATTCTAATTGTAGAATTCTATAATCAAATTGTGCATTATGAGCAACTAAAATAGAGTCTGATGTTATCTCTATAACTCTTTTAGCTATTTCATGGAATTTAGGAGCTGTTTTAACCATTTTTGATGTTATACCAGTAAGTTTTTCTACATAGGGGTGTATATCCCTTTGAGGATTAACTAGGCTAATAAATTGATCTGTTATAGAGGTTCCATTAAATTTATAAGCAGCAACTTCAATTATTGATTCTTCATTAAATTTTCCTCCAGTAGTTTCTAGATCAATGATTGTATACATTAATAATTTCTTTTACCAAAAATTTTACTTCCAACTCTTATCATATTAGAACCATTTTTAATAGCTAATTTATAATCATCACTCATTCCAATTGAAAGAATTTTAAAATTTGAATTGATAGTTTTCATCTTTTTAAATAATCTTTTCATTTCTTTAAACTCTTCAGCTATTAAATCTTGATCATTTGTAAAAGTAGCCATGGCCATCAATCCAACTATTTTTATATTTTTAAATTCTTTAAGATCATTATAAAATGAATCAAGTTCTATAGGATTTAATCCATATTTAGTCTCTTCCTTAGATATTTTAATTTGTATTAAACAGTCTAATGATCTATTCTGCTTTTCTGCATTTTTATCAATTTCTTTTGCTAATGACAATCTATCAAGTGAATGAATTAAAGAAATGAATTCAGAAATATATTTTACTTTATTTTTTTGAAGATGACCAATCATGTGCCATTCTATATCCTTTGGTAAAATATTGTGTTTCTCAACTATCTCATGAACTCTATTTTCGCCAAACTTTTTATGACCTTGATCATAAGCTTGGACTATTTCTTCAACACTTCTTGTCTTAGATACAACTATTAGTTCTGCATTATCTTTTATTTCGCCATTAATTATTGAAATTCTATTTTTTATACTCATAATTGACTCATTATCTCTTCTGCAACCTCAAGAGCCATAAGACCATCATTTAAACTTACTTTAGATTCTGATTTATTCTCAATTGAATCAAAGAAATCATTTAATTCAGCTTCGATAGAGTTAATTTCATTTATATCAGGATTTTCAAAGAAAATAACTTTTTCCTCACCTAAATTATTCTTTATTACTAATGAGTTTTCATTATCATCAGTGTTCTTGTCTCTTATTTTAACAACCTGAAAATCTTTTTCTAAAAAATTTATCGATATATATGCATCTTTTTGAAAGACTCGAATTTTTCTCATTTTTTTAAGTGAAATTCTACTTGAAGTTAGATTAGCAATACATCCATTTTCAAATTCTATCCTTGCATTGGCAATATCTGGGGTTGAACTAATAATTGAAACACCTGAAGCATCTATCTTTTTAACTTTTGATTTATTAATATTTAAGATAATATCTATATCATGTATCATTAAATCCATAATCACTGAAACATCAGTGCCTCTTGGATTAAAGTCTGATAATCTGTGAGACTCTATGAATTTAGGAGTATCAATAAATTCTCTACAAGAAATAAAAGCTTGATTATATCTTTCTACAAATCCAACTTGTCCAATAATATTTTTCTCTTTTGCCAGTTTGTTAATGATTCTAGCTTCTTTAGAATTTGTGGTTAATGGTTTTTCAATGAATATATGTTTACCATTTTCTATACATTTTTTTGCAATTTCAAAATGAGTAATTGTAGGGGAAACTATTACAGCAGCATCTATAGAGTCTATTAAGGAATCTATATTTTTAAAAAATTGATATCCTTTTTCAGAAGCTAATTTTTCTGAATTAGATACATCGGTATCATAAAAACCAATAAGGTTAAAATTTGAAGTGCTAAGTATATTAAGATGTATCTTCCCTAAATGACCAGCTCCTATTACACCAACCTTTATCATTTGCTAAAAATACAATCTTCTTTTGGAATTATCGAGTATTAATTTAATATTAGTAACTGTGGAAGATAACTTTAAGTTCAAAGGTAGAAGAAGAATACTTGCTCTAGAGCTCAAAAAAAAGGGTATAGTTAATCTTAGGATTTTAGATTCTATAAAGAATACTCCAAGACATTTATTTATTGATCCAGGACTTTCTGAACAAGCTTATTTAGATAAAGCTTTACCAATAGAAAACAATCAAACTATTTCACAACCATTTACAGTAGCTTTTCAAACTCAGCTTCTAGATCCAAAATCTGGTGATAGAATACTTGAAATTGGAACAGGTTCTGGATATCAGACTGCAATTTTAAATTATTTAAAACTTGAAATTTTTACGATTGAAAGGAATCATGATTTATTTAGAATTACATCTAAACTTTTTAAAAAGTTAAATATTAATCCAAAAAAAATTATTTATGGAGATGGTTTTAATGGGTTGATTGATAGTTCGCCTTTTGATGGAATAATAGTTACAGCTGGATCTCCAAGTATTCCAAAAAAATTATTATCACAACTTAAAGTGGGAGGAAAGATGATTATTCCTGTTGGTAAAGAAACTCAAGTTATGACTAAGATTACAAGAGTTGGTAAAACTGAATTTAAAAAAGAAACATTTGGTAATTTTAAGTTTGTGCCAATGTTGAAGGAGAAGGATTAATTATTAAAATTTTTCTTAATTCTCTTTAAACTTATTTTACTCTCTCTCTCTCTTATTACATTTCTTTTATCAAATTCTCTTTTACCTTTAGCTATAGAAATGTTGAGTTTTGCGATACCTTTTTTAGTTATAAAGAGAGATGTAGCAACAACTGTAATACCAACATCTATAACTTGTTTTTGAATTTTTTTTAATTCTTGTCTGTTCAAAAGTAATTTTCTTCTTCTTTTTGGCTCATAGTTTAACTCACTTGAATTTTCATATTGATCAACATGCATGTTGATCACATAAAGCTCATCACCCTCAAATTCACAATATGAGTTATTTAAAGAAGCCTTGGAATTCTTAATAGATTTAATTTCATTACCATTTAAAACTATACCACAAGTATACTTATCCAATAAGGAATAATCATACTTTGCTTTCTTATTATTTATATTAACAGAGTTATTCACACTGTAAAATTACGAATTTGTTACTTTAGCACTTTAATTTTTATCAATGAATAATCAAGAACAAATATTTAATCTAATTTACGAGGAAAGAAATAGACAACTAGGAGGTCTAGAACTAATAGCTTCAGAAAACTTTACAAGTGAAAATGTAATGAAAGCTACTGGCTCAATATTAACAAATAAATATGCTGAAGGTTACCCAGGTAAAAGATACTATGGAGGATGTGAGATTGTAGATAAAATTGAAAATTTAGCTATAGATAGACTTAAAAAATTGTTCAACGTTGAATATGCTAATGTTCAACCTCATTCAGGATCTCAAGCTAACACAGCTGTATTTGATGCTTTTCTTAAACCAGGTGATAAGATTCTTGGCCTAGATTTATCTCATGGTGGACATTTAACACATGGATCTAGCGTTAATTTTTCTGGAAAAATATATAACTCTAATTTTTATGGAGTAACTAAAGAGGGAATCTTTGATTACAATGAAATTTTAAAAAGAGCAAAAGAAGTTAAGCCACATCTTATTATTGTTGGTGCATCTGCCTATTCAAGAGATATAGATTTTGAAAAGTTTAGAGAAATTGCTGATGAAGTTGGAGCCTTTCTACATGCAGATATTGCCCATCCTGCTGGTCTTATAGCCAAAGGTTTTTTAAGTGACCCTGTACCTCACTGTCATGTTATAACATCAACAACTCATAAGACCTTAAGAGGTCCTCGAGGTGGTGTATTGATGATGGGGAAAGATTTTGATAATCCATTTGGATTAAAATTAAAAAATGGAAATCTTAAAAAAATGTCTTCTCTTCTTGATTCTGCTATTTTCCCAGGAAATCAAGGTGGACCTCTTGAACATGTTATAGCAGCTAAAGCAATTGCCTTTGGAGAAGCTTTAGACCCACTTTTTGAGAAATATATTAGTCAAATAATAGTTAACGCAAAGAGATTATCTAAAGTCCTCTCTGATCTAGGATACAATATTATTTCAGGCGGAACAGATAATCATCTATTACTAATTGATTTAAGAAATAAAAATATAACTGGAAAAGATGCTGAAAGAGTTTTGGGATTATCTAAAATAACTGTAAATAAAAATATGGTTCCTTTTGATGACCAATCTCCTTTTGTTACAAGTGGAATTAGAATAGGCACACCAGCAATTACAACTAGAGGACTTATAGAGAATGATATGGATTTCGTTGCTGAGTCAATTGATTCATCTATTAAATCCCACCAAAATGACAATCTGTTAAGTGATATTGGAAAGAAAGTAGAATCTTATATGATAGAAAGACCTTTATTCTCTAATTCTTAGAATAAACTTTTACTTCAAAAACTTTATTCCAATTTTTACCTGTGACAAATATTTTCCCTCTGTTATAAGCTATTCCATTCATTACGTCAATATCTGGTGTTTGTAAGACTTTATCCCTTATACCACTGAAGTCAATTACTTTCTCAACTACTCCATTTGATGGATTTATAACTATTACTACATCACGATTAAATTGATATGTATTTGCATAAATTTTCCCATCTATAAATTCTAGCTCATTAATGTTCTTAATTCTAGATTTATCTGTCATCACATCAACAAAATCAATCTCTTCCAATGTATTCGGATTTAATCTCCATATTTTACTTGTTCCATCAGATTTATATAAATACTCTCCATCATTACATAACCCCCATCCTTCTTGACTATTTTTGTAGTTGAAGGTTGCAATTTTATTTAAGTCTAGATCATAAATGAAGCCAATTCTATTTTTCCAAGTTAATTGATATATTCTGTCATTTAATATAGTTAAGCCTTCTCCGAAATATTCATAATCAAGATTAATTATATCTAAAATTTCTCCACTTTTCATGTTTATCTTTCTTACTGATGATTTTCCATTTAATCCTGTACTTTCAAATAAAAAATTATTATAAATCTCAAGTCCTTGAGTATATGCTTCTTGGTCGTGCCTATATTCTTCAACAATTTCATATGTCATTAACTCTGGTTTAATATTAGAAAAGATGTCAAATTTTTTATTTAATGAAAACTTCTTTCCGTTTGAGTATATATCAACCTTAGCTAAGTTCTCTCCAACTTTATTGTCATTTAGTTTAATCTTATTGGTAGTCTTGATGTCATTTAAAAAATAATTTACTGAATCAATTACCTTATTGGTAGATGATTTAATATCTATAGTAATTTCATTATCCAATGAGATTGAACTATTAGAAGAGTTAATTAAAATTTTAAATCCACCAGTAATATCAGAGTTGCAATTTAATACTGATAAAAAAATCAAAAAAACAATAGTATGCTTCATTAATTAAATTTATTACTAATATATTTAATAAATAATGAGTAAGGTAATTTTAATTACAGGAACATCCTCCGGTTTTGGTAAATCAATTGCTGAGAAACTTCACTCCTCTGGACATATAGTAATTGGTACTTCAAGAAATGCAGATAATATAAAATCTGACTATTTAACAATGAGTCTTAATATAAATGACTACGAAATGACCAAGCAGCTTATTGGTGAAATCATTAACAACCATGGTAAAATAGATATATTAATAAATAATGCAGGAATTAATATTACAGGACCTTTAGAATCAATGGAGATTTCTGATATAAAGAAAGTCTTTGAAACTAATTTTTTTAGCCATTTGAATGTTATTCAATCCGTACTTCCAGGTATGAGACTAAATCGTTCAGGTTTAATAATTAATATAACTTCTATTGCTGGTTATCTTGGTTTACCATTTTGGGGAGCTTATTGTGCCTCCAAAGCTTCTTTTAATGTAATTGCAGAAAGTTTAAATATTGAATTAAAAAAATTTAATATTAATGTTGTAAATATTGCTCCTGGAGACTATAAAACAGAAATTTTAAGCAATAGGGTTGATTCTAGCATAGCTACTAGTTCTCCTTATCATAAAGAATATATTAAAGTCATTAATAGTGTTAATGGTAAAATGGAACATGGAAGAAATCCTAATGAAGTAGCTGATTTAGTGTTGAAAATTATTGAACAAAAGAATCCTAAAATTAATTACCTTGTCGGTGGTTTCCTCGAAAAGAAAATCATATTGAAAAGTTTATTTCCGGATAAATTTTTTCAAAAAATTATTATGAAACTTTACAATTAAAAACTTATGAAATTTTTTATAGATACTGCTAATTTAGATCAAATTAAAGATGCTCAAGACCTTGGTATTCTTGATGGAGTAACAACTAATCCTTCATTAATGGCTAAGGAAGGAATTACCGGAAGTAAAAATATAATTAATCATTACATGAAAATATGTGAAATTGTTGATGGTGATGTTTCAGCAGAAGTTATATCTGTAGATTATGATGGTATTATTAAGGAAGGAGAAGCACTTGCATCTCTTCATGATCAGATAGTAATAAAAGTACCAATGATAGAAGAAGGTGTCAAAGCAATAAGATATTTCAGTGATAAAGGACTTAAAACTAATTGTACACTTGTTTTTTCTTCTGGTCAAGCTCTTTTAGCTGCTAAAGCAGGAGCTACTTATGTTTCACCTTTTATTGGAAGACTAGATGATATTTCTACAGATGGTTTAGATCTAATATCTGATATTAGAGATATTTATGATAATTATGGATATGAAACACAGATTTTAGCTGCATCGATAAGACATACGATGCATATAATTGATTGTGCAAAGATTGGAGCAGATGTAATTACAAGTCCTTTATCTTCAATTAAGGGATTATTGAAACATCCTTTAACAGACAGTGGATTGGAGAAGTTTTTAAGTGATTACAAAAAAGGAAACTAAATTTTTAAATTATCAATTTGAAAGTTAGTATATAATATATATTGATTTTTATGATCAAAACTAATTTAATAGATAATTTAATTAAGTTTTCTAATTTAGCCAATAATATATAGGATATCTTATAAGACTAATTAGTTTCTAAAATTTTCTCAATATCATTAGTAAAAAGGTTACTAAAACCATCTATTATTATTACTTTTTCGTCAACAATAATAGTCTTATTAAGAAAGGTTAAAACCCAATCTTTACTTGAACTTTCAAAATCACTAAAAGAAAATTGATTTGATAAATCAAGGTTTAGTAGGTTTTGCGCTTGACTTACCATGTCTGTATATGGCTGAATACATATTCCAACAAACCTGTATTTTGGAAATTCTTGTTTAAGTTCTTCAACTCTTCTAATTGTTCTTCTATAGTGATCCATTTGGGTTTGTGACCAAAAATATATAAACGTTTTAGATCCTGTAAATTCAGTTTTACTTGAGATCTTATTACCATTAAAATTAAGAATATCTACTTCAGGTAGAATATTCCCTTTTTTCATTTTTTTTATGTCTTTATAAAGCTTTAAAATTTCATTTAAATATTTTTCAGAAGTATTTACATAAGTGTAGTAGTCTATAAAATTATCATGAAAATCATTATTTTTAAAATTTAAGATTTCTTCAATTGCAGTTGCTCTAGCTAGATTGTTTTTTAAATAAGATTCATTCACTTGAGAGTCAATTATCAATAATTTTTTTATATTAAAATCAGTTTTATTTTTTTCAAAAAAATAAACTTGTCCACTGTCTAATGTCTTTTCGTTAAAATAATTCATTAGATAAGTTATGTAAGGCTCAAATAGTGATAGCTCAGAATCATTTAAGTTAACTTCATTTCTGTAGCTGAAATAATCTTTTCTCTCACCTGCTGACCAATCTTTACCTCTTAAGAGAGCATATCTTTCAAGTTTATTGTAATAATTATACTTTATTGAAGCTTTAGTTATATTTTGAGAGAGACGTTTTTGATTTACACTTTTATTAAAAAGACTCCATATATTATTCTTTTCTTCCATAAGTGAATCAATAGCTTTTTTATAAATTTTACTTTCTTGGTTATATATTTGTGAAAGAAAATCATTTTCATAATCATTTAGATTAGATATATCAACTAAAAAATTATTTTTTGATGATCCTTTTCCACTAAAAGTTAATGACTCTTTAAAATCCTCAACATTAACTCTTATCCATAGACTATCTCCATTTTCAATAATCACATATTGATTCTCTGGAATATGTTCAATTCTGTAAATTCCAGGCTGTATGTTTTCAAGTTTTTTAAAAAATTTATTTTTAGAATCAAGTCTAATTGAATCAATTTTGATATTATTATAATAGAAATTAACATAATTAGAAGATGGGTTAATTATTTCACCTCCTAAGAAAAAATCATCACTTAAAGTATCATTATTACACGAGTTAGAAAAAAATAAAATTATAACAACTATAATTAGTTTTAGAAATTTCAACTTGTTATTTTTGCGCATATTTATGTTATCTGTTTCTAATTTATCGTTGCAATTTGGTAAGAGAATCCTCTTTGATGAGGTAAATATAACTTTTTCTCCTGGAAATTGTTATGGTATTATAGGTGCCAATGGTGCTGGTAAATCAACATTTCTTAAAATTTTATCTAAAGATTTAGAACCAAATACTGGATCTGTTTTTCTTGAACCAGGAAAGAGACTTTCAGTTCTTGAACAGAATCATAATAGTTATGATGATAATACTGTTATTGAAACTATAATACTTGGTAATCAAAAGTTGTTTGATTTGAAGAGTGAGATTGATTCAATTTATGCAAAAGAAGATTTTTCTGATAAAGATGCTGATAGAGTAGGGGAACTTCAAGCTTCTTTTGAGGAAATGAATGGTTGGAATGCTGATGCTGATGCTGCATACTTGCTTTCTAGCCTTGGAATAGGTGAAGCTATTCATCAAAATAAAATGAGTGATATTGATCAAAAAATAAAAGTTAAAGTTCTTCTAGCTCAATGTCTTTTTGGAAATCCAGATGTACTAATTATGGATGAGCCTACTAATGATCTTGATTACAATACAGTTGAATGGCTGACAAATTTTATTAATGATTTTGAAAATACCGTAATTGTAGTTTCCCATGATAGATTCTTTCTAGATGCTGTATGTACCCACACCTCTGATATTGATTTTAGTAAAATAAATCATTTTTCTGGTAATTATTCTTTCTGGCAACAATCAAGTGAACTTGCAGCTAGACAAAAATTACAACAGAATAAGAAATCTGAGGAAAAGAAAAAAGAATTACAAGAATTTATCTCTAGATTCTCTGCTAATGTTGCTAAATCAAAACAAGCTACGGCTAGAAAGAAGATGATTCAAAAACTTAATATTGAAGAAATTAAACCATCTAGTAGGAGGTATCCTGCTATTATATTTGATCAAGAGAGGGAAGCTGGTGATCAAATTTTAGAACTTAAGTCTTTATCCTATGAAAAAGATGGTGAAATATATTTTAAAGATATAAGTTTCAACTTAAATAAAGGAGAGAAGGTTCTTGTCATATCCAAGAATTCAAGATCAATTAATTTATTTTATGATTGTATTTCTGGAACTCTAAATCAAACATCTGGTTCTTATGACTGGGGAGTTACTACCTCATCTGGATACCTCCCGATGGATAATCATTCTCATTTTGATAAAAACATTTCCTTAGTTGACTGGCTGAGACAGTGGTCAAATAATGATGAGGAAAGGGAAGAATTGTTTATTAGAAGTTTTCTTGGTAGAATGTTGTTTGGTGGTGATGAGGCACTTAAATCTTGTACTGTTTTATCAGGAGGAGAAAAAGTTCGATGTATGTTGTCAAAAATTATGATGGGTAAGCCTAATGTTTTACTTATAGATGAACCAACAAATCATCTTGATCTTGAATCAATTACAGCTTTCAATAATTCTCTGATAAACTTTAAAGGTACTGTTCTATTAAGCACTAATGATAGAGCTTTTGCTCAATCTGTTGCAAATAGAATTATTGAAATCACTCCTAATGGGATAATTGATAGTTATTTACCTTTTAATGAATATATTATTGATCAGAAAGTTCTATCCTTAAGAGAGAAACTTTATAGATAGTCTATTTATCTCTTAGAACTGCTCCAAGCTCTGTTATATATTTATCAGCCAACTTTACCATTACCTTATCAATGATTTTATCAGTTAATGTCTTTTTGGAGTCATTAAATGTAAAACTCACAGCGAAAGATTTCTTTTTATCTCCTATGTTTTTTTCTTTATATTCATCAAAAAGATTGACATTTTTTAAGATCTTATTTTCTAATTTAAATGCTAAATTTTTGATAGTCTCAAAAGTTATTTCATCATCTAAGATCATAGAAAGATCTCTTCTTGAAGATGGGAATTTAGATAATTCTTTATGTTTAATATTTATAGATCTTAACTTTATGTTGTCAAGGTCAAAATTAAGTATGTGTATTTTCTGTTCTAACGAAAATTCTTGAGTATAATCAGAATCTAATTCACCAATAAAACCAATATGTTTATTGTTGTTATATATATCAAGTTTATATTCAAATAGATCATCATTAATTATCTCGTATTTTACATTTATGATATTTAACTTTTTTAGTAAATTTTCAGAAACTCCCTTTAGATAATAGAAATTATTTTTTGAATATTTAGAAATCCAATTTTCATCAAATATTTCTCCAGTAACGGATATATTCAATCTTTTATTTTCAATATAAGTCTCACCTTTTAATGAGTATGTTTTTCCAATTTCAAATATCTTAAGATTTTTATTTTGTCTATTAGAATTATGTTTAATAGTTTCTAATGCATTAGGAATTAGAGAAGCTCTTAAGTTAGATAGTTCAATTCCTTTCGGATTTAAAAGGTTTACAGCTACATTGTTGAATTTTTCATTAATACTAGGAGAACAAATAGAGTTATTTATAATTTCATTAAACCCGATACCAACTAGATTATCACTAATAAGCGATTCAATTTTATTAATCTTATTTTGTCCTATCTCTGGAATTGCGATAGAAATTTTTGAATCAATAGGTATGTTATTGAATCCATAAACTCGAAGAATTTCTTCGATTACATCAATTTCTCTATAAACATCATGTCTATAGTTTGGAGAAACTATATTCAGTCCATCTTCGCTATGGTTTATAATTTCAAAGTCTAATGAACTAAGAATCTGAGTTATTATATCTTTATCTATCTTTTGACCTGTAATGCTGTCTATTTTATGATATCTCAGATATATATCCTTTCTTTTTAATTTTAAATTATCCTCTACTATAATTTCTGATACAGAAGAGTCTGGGTTTAATTCTTTTAATAGAATTGATGCTCTTTTGAGAGCATATATTACTTTATCAGGGTCAATTCCTCTTTCATACCTAAAAGAAGCATCAGTAAATAGCTGATGTCTTTTAGATGATTTTCTAATTGTTATAGGGTCAAAAATAGCAGATTCTAAAAATAAGTTTGTTGTTGAATTTGAAACTCCCGAATCATAACCACCATATACCCCTCCTAAACAAAGAGGTTTATTATTAGAACAAATCATTAAATCTTCTTTGTCTAATTCAATTATATTTTCATCTAGAGTTTTAAATTTTGTTCCTGATTTTAAGGACTTAACATTTATGTTTTCAAGCTTATCTAGATCAAATGCATGAAGAGGTTGACCAATTTCATGCATTACAAAATTTGTTATATCTACTATATTATTAATTGGTTTTAACCCAATAGATTTTAATTTGTTTTGTAATTCTTTTGATGAAGGACCAACTTTAATATTTTTTATTATTAACCCTGAATAGAAAGGACACCTATTAGTGTCTTCAACATTAATTTTAAAATCTTCCTCTAATTTTACTGAATTAAAACTACTAATGCTAGGAAGAACAATTTTACTTTTTAAAGATTTAAAGTCATAAAAAGCTTTTAAATCTCTTGCTACACCATAATGAGACATAGCGTCAGACCTATTGGGAGTTAGACCAATTTCAAGAATATTATCATTTTCAACATTAAATACTTCACTTATAGGTGTTCCTGGTTTAATATGATTATCAAGAACCATAATTCCTTCATGCGATTCCCCTAAACCAATTTCATCTTCAGCACAAACCATTCCATTGCTTACAACTCCTCGTATCTTTGATTTTTTAATTTTTATTTCAGTACTATCATTTGTGTATATTTTAGAACCAACTTTAGCAACTGGAACAATTTGTCCTTTTTTAATATTAGGAGCTCCGCATACAATTTCATAAATTTCATCATTACCTAAATCAATAGAAGTGATTTTTAATCTATCTGCATCAGGATGTTTTTCGCATTTTAAAACTTTTCCTGCTACCACACCTGTAAGTCCTCCTTTTACAGATTCAAAAGATGAAAGTTTTTCTACTTCAAGTCCTAGGTTAGTTAATATCTCAGATATTTCTTCAGGTTGGGAATTGATTTCCACGTAATCTTTAAGCCAATTAATTGATATTTTCACAGGTTTTATTTAATTAACAAATATACTTAATCAGCTAATATATCTCCATAAATTTTTTGAATTTGAAGAAGATGATATTTCATATCTAATAGGGTAATTCTCTTTTTTTGTAAGTCTTGGATCAGACTCTAATAATTTATATGCACATTTTCGTGCATTATTCAATATTTCTGTATCGTAAATAATATCTGCTAGTTTAAACTTAAGTATTCCACTTTGCTTAGTTCCCATCATATCACCTGGACCTCTTAATTTTAAATCTACTTCTGCTAATTTAAACCCATCACTAACCTTAACCATTGTATCTATTCTTATTTTTGAATCTTCAGATAGATTATCTTTGGTCATTAAAATACAGTAGCTCTCTTCATTTCCCCTTCCGACTCTTCCTCTTAACTGATGTAATTGAGATAGTCCGAATCTTTCAGCACTTTCAATCACCATTACAGATGCATTAGGCACATTTACACCAACCTCTATTACAGTTGTTGATACTAGAATCTGGGTTTCTTTATTGATGAATCTTCCCATTTCATAGTCTTTATCTTTTGAATTCATCTTTCCATGAACTATGCTAACCTGAAACTCTGGTCTAGAAAATTCTCTTACAATACTTTCATATCCATCCATAAGATCTTTATAATCAAGTTTTTCTGATTCATTAATTAATGGATAAACTAAATAAATTTGTCTTCCTTTTTTTATTTGTTCTCTTAAAAATTTAAAAACACTCAATCTATTTTTATCATATTTATGAGCAGTCTTTGTAGTAATTCTTCCAGGTGGCAATTCTTTTATTGAAGATATATCTAAATCACCATAAAGACTCATAGCTAGAGTTCTTGGTATTGGCGTAGCTGTCATTACAAGCACGTGTGGTGCTGGAGTATTCTTTTTCCAAAGTTTAGCTCTTTGAGCCACACCAAACCTATGCTGTTCATCAACAATACTAAGTCCAAGATTTTTAAATTGAACTATATCTTCTAGTATAGCATGAGTTCCAACTAATATTTTGGTTTCACCAGTTAATAAATCTTTATGAATTACTTTCCTGTCTTTTGTTTTAACCGAACCAGTTAATAGGTCTATTTTTATATCTAAATCAGATAACAGCACCTTTATTGATTTATAGTGTTGGTTTGCAAGTATTTCTGTTGGAGCTAGAATGCACGATTGAAAACCATTATCTATAGCAATTAACATTACCATTAATGAAACTATAGTCTTTCCAGACCCTACATCTCCTTGTAATAGTCTATTCATTTGTTTTCCATCTCTAAAATCATTTCTAATTTCTTTGATCACTTTTTTTTGATCACTAGTAAGTTCAAATGGAAGACTGTTTTTGTAAAACTCATTTAAATTATCACCAATTTTTTCAAATTTAAAACCATTTAATTTTTGAATTCTTTCATTTTTGCTTAACTGAAATCCAAGTTGATTAAAAAATAATTCCTCAAATTTTAATCTTTTAGTTGAATGGGAGAGTAGCTCTTGAGACTCAGGTAGGTGAATATTGATAATAGCCTTATATCTATCAATAAGATTATATTCATTTAAAATTGATGAAGATAGATTTTCTTTAATTTGATTTTGGAGACTATTTAATAGATTATAAATTATTTTAACAAAATATTTTTGAGTAACTCCCTCGTTTACAAGTTTTTCTGTTGAAGAGTATATTCCATGAAGTCTTCTTGGTATATTTCTGTTAAAACTGGATTTTGTTTTAATTTCAGGGTGAGCTATTGATGGATTACTTCCAAACCAACTGAGTTTTCCATAAATAACATATTCTTCATTAGTTTTTATAGACTCTTCAACCCAATTAAATCCTCTATACCATATTAAATCTACTTTTCCAGTAGAATCATAAAACTCACAATTCAGTCTATCTCTAAATCTTACTTTAGTTCTTTTTATAGATTTTATTTTACCAATTATTTGAACTTCTGATTGATTCTTAGGTAGTTCATTAATTTTAAAAAACTTTGATCTGTCTATATATCTATATGGATAAAAATCAATTAGATCTTTTATGGTTTTAAGGTTTAATTCTTCATTAAGCAACTTAGATCTAGTAGGACCTATACCTTTTATAAATTCAATAGATTGATTTAAGATATCACTATTCACTATCTAAAAAATCTAAAGCTAAATTAGTCATAACCTTAACGCCAAGAAGCATTGAACTGTCATCAATGAAGAAATCTGGAGTATGGTGAGGTGGAGCTTTTCTTTCTTCATTTATATTATACCCACCAAGCTCAAACATAAATCCTGGAATTTCATTTAAATAATAAGCATAGTCTTCAGCTATTGTTTTGGCACTGTTAAGTATTACATTATTATTTCCTGCAGAACTTTTTAATGAAGGAAGCATTTGTTCCATTAATTCAGGATCATTGTATGTTATATCAGCTCCATCAACTATATCAACAATTGCAGTTCCTCCATATGATTTTGCAATACCTTCCGCTAGCTCAATCATTCTTTGTTTAATATAATCTCTCATTTCATAGTCTAATGATCTAATAGTTCCAACTAGATTAACTTCATTAGGTATAATATTAAATCTATTTCCCCCTTCTATAATACCAAAAGATATAACGGCAGGTTCATTAGTTAAATTAGATTCTCTAGAAATAATTGTTTGAAAAGAATTTATTATTTGAGATGATATTACTATTGGATCAACTCCAAGCCAAGGTGTACCCCCATGAGATTGACTTCCAATTACCTTTACTGTAAACCTTGATGAAGAGGCAAAAAATCCTTTAGGTTTATAAAATACCTTATTCATGGGTAGCAATGAGCTAATATGAAGTCCAAAAATAGCATCTACTTCAGGATTTTCTAAAACACCTTCTTTAATCATCATTCTTGCCCCACCTTCCTCTCCTGGAGGTGGTCCTTCCTCTGCTCCTTGAAAAATAAACTTAACAGTTCCGTTAAAATCATTATTTTTTGAAAGTATTTCAGCTGTAGCCATAAGAATAGACATATGACTATCATGTCCACATGCATGCATAACTCCATCATTAACAGATTGATAATTAAGGTTATTATTTTCAGTTATAGGAAGAGCATCCATATCAGATCTTAAAGCAACAACTTTTCCTTTATTTTTTCCTTCAAGAATACCAACAACTCCATTTACCCCAACATTTCTTGTAACAGTAATTCCAAGAGATTCAAGATGTTTAGCTATAACTTCTGAAGTTCTAAATTCTCTATTAGAAACCTCAGGATATTTATGAAAATCATGTCTCCAAGAAATTAATTTATCCTCAATTTCATTGATTTGATTATCTAGGGTTTGGGAATGTGAAAATTGAGAAATTAGTACAAAAAATATAAATGATAAATTCTTCATAAGTATTGATTTAATTAATTATTAATGGGCAATTAAAATTCATTAATTACTTAAATTTATAACAATGTTAGAAGATAACAAATCTTACCTAAAAGATCTTAATGATGCTCAACTAAATGCAGTGATTAAAACTGATGGTCCATCTATGGTAATTGCTGGTGCAGGATCAGGTAAAACAAGAGTATTAACATATAAAATTGTCCATCTTGTAAATAATGATATAGATCCATTTGAAATATTAGCATTGACATTCACAAACAAAGCAGCAAGAGAGATGAAATTGAGAATTTCTGCTATGATTGGAGAGAGTGAATCAAAGAATATTTGGATGGGAACTTTTCATTCTGTTTTTGCAAAAATTTTAAGATTTGAAGCTCATAAGATAGGTTTTACATCAGATTTCACAATTTATGATGTTCAGGACTCAGAAAGACTTATTTCTTCAATAATTAAAGAAAAAACCTTAGATAAAGATGTATACAGAACTAAATCAATTAGAAATAGAATATCATCACTAAAAAACAATTTTATAACAGTAACAGGATATTTTTCTAATAATGAATTGGTTGAGTCTGACAAACTCTCAAGAAAGCCTGAAACTGGAAATATTTATAAAGAATATAATGAGAGGTTAATTAAATCTAATTCTATGGATTTTGATGATTTATTGATGAAAACCAATGAGCTGTTAAATAATCATCCAGAAGTCTTAGCTAAATATCAAGAAAAGTTTAAATATATTCTTGTTGATGAGTATCAAGACACCAATAATTCCCAGTACTTAATTGTTAAATCACTTTCAGATAAATATCAGAACATTTGTGTTGTGGGTGATGATGCTCAAAGTATTTACTCCTTCAGGGGTGCTAATATTAATAATATTATAAACTTTAGGAATGATTATGATAATGTTGAAATTTTTAGACTTGAACAAAATTACAGATCAACTAAAAATATTGTTAATGCTGCAAATTCAGTGATAGATCATAATAAGAATAAAATAGACAAGGAAGTTTGGACAGACAATGATTTTGGTGATAGAGTTGAAATTTACTCTAATCAATCTGATATTGCAGAAGCTAGGGGCTTATGTCAAAAAATCACTTCTCTTAATAATACGAGTTTTTCAGATATAGCAATTCTTTACAGAACAAATGCTCAATCAAGACCTATTGAAGATTCCTTAAGATTAAATAAAATACCGTATCAAATTTTTGGAGGAGTATCTTTTTATAATAGAAAAGAAATTAAGGACGTTTTAGCTTATTTAAGGGTAATAATTAATAGCAGTGATGAAGAAAGTCTAAAGAGAGTAATAAACTATCCTGCAAGAGGAATAGGTCAAGTCACAATTAATAAAATAATAATAGCTGCTCAAAAAAATAATTTAACACTATATGAGACTATTAAAAAACATAAGGAATTATCAATAGAATTTTCAAGTTCTGTATCATTAAAACTTCAAAATTTTATAGACTTAATAGATGTTTTAAAAATTGAAAATCAAAAACTAAATGCTTTTGACCTTACTAAAGAAGTTATTGATAAAGTAAGAATAATAGATGAACTAAAAAAAGATGAATCACCAGAAGGTATTTCAAGAATTGAAAATGTTCAAGAATTATTAAATGGTATAAGAGATTTCATAGAAGATCAGAAGGAAATTGTTGATTCCAATGATAACTTGTCTGAATTTTTATCAACTGTTTCATTATCAACAAATTTTGATCTCAATAATCCTGATGAAGATAAAGTTTCATTGATGACTCTTCATTTATCAAAAGGGTTAGAGTTTAAAAATGTTTTTATCGTTGGTCTAGAAGAAGATCTATTTCCTTCTGCACTAAGCTATAACACTAGATCTGAACTTGAAGAAGAAAGAAGACTATTTTATGTAGGGATTACTAGAGCTAAAGAGAATCTTTATTTATCATATGCTAATTCAAGATACAGATGGGGTAAGCTTATATATTGTGAAGAAAGTAGGTTTTTAAATGAAATTGACAAAGAGTTTGTTAAGATCATAAAGCCAAATAACTTTAAACCATCAATTTCTGATTATCCTAAAAAAAATATTATCTATAATACTAAACCTAATTTGAAGAGGTTATCTAAAAAAACCTCTATTGATTATAATGTAAAAATAAATATTTCTGCTGGAGACAATGTTAGTCATGAAAAATTTGGTTTAGGACAAGTAGTTAGAATTGAAGGAAATGGAAATGATGCAAAAGCTACTGTTGATTTTAAGAAGTTTGGAGAAAAAAACTTACTACTTAGGTTTGCTAAATTAAATAAAATATAAAAAAATAGCATGACCTAAGTCATGCTATTCTTTTTAACTAATCAATATTATTTTTTAATCAGGTTTATTTTCTGAGTTAATAGTATTGCTAGGTCCCGTTACAGGAACATTCATAGACATCCCTTCTTCAATCAAATTAGCAAACTGGTCTAATTTAGGAAGTACTATAATTCTAGTTCTTCTATTTCTTGCTCTAGTAACACTTGAATCATTATCGGCAATTGGCATGTGGAAACTTCTTCCTGCAGCAACTAATTTAGTTGGATCAACTCCATAATCATTCTGAAGAATTCTTACTACAGATGTAGCTCTTTTAACAGATAAATCCCAATTGTCAACAATACCAGGAATGGTTTCAGAAGCTTTTTCTTGATCTATAAGTAAATTGTCAGTATGACCCTCTACCATAAACTCAAGATCTGGCTTATC